>ERZ791682.509-NODE-509-length-20841-cov-2.40503_pt1 | contig 20841 bp, 18 predicted proteins | sample MGYA00509958_ERZ791682 | MGnify/ENA primary metagenome ERZ791682 (study PRJEB30046, sample SAMN00715194) | human gut metagenome | study: EMG produced TPA metagenomics assembly of the A metagenome-wide association study of gut microbiota in type 2...
GAGAATTATTTTCTTTAATCTGCTGAATTTGTCTTTATCTTCCTCTTTTAAAAGAATATATGCTGTAAGTCTTTTATCTCTCACTATATCATCTAAAAATTTTATATTTCTGACAATCAGCTTTTTAGTTTCTGCTCCCTTAAAATAATCTGTTTGAATAGTTCCCTCTATATATACAGTTTTTCCTTCCATAAATATATGAGCATTTTCTGCATAATCTTTTGGAAAAACTACGCAATTTATTTTATCATAATAATCCTCTAATTCAAACAAACACATAATTTGCCCAGTTTTTTTGGTAACTATTTTTTTTATCTCTCTAAGTATACCACATGTTCTGAAAATCTGCACACTTTTTTCCTCTTTAAGTTCTTTCAATTCTGATATTTTAGAAAGCCTATACACTTCTATGAGCCTTCTGTAATTATCTAAGGGATGAGCACTGAAATAGAATCCAAGATATTCCTTCTCCCTTGCCAGAAGTTCCTCTAAAGAATATTCTGGTACCTGTGGAAGAGTAAAAACTCCAAGGGATGATTTAGCTTCTCCAAAAAGATTCATCTGCTGTATTTCATCCTCTTTTATTTTTCTTGTTGCATAGTCTAATATCTTATCTACAGATTCAAATTTCTGTCTTCTGTTCCCTGGAAGACTATCTAATGCCCCTGCCAATATAAGAGATTCCAAGGCCTTCTTATTCAAACCATGTTTTCTTGTACGAACTACAAAGTCTTCAAAATTTTTATAATCTCCGTTTTCATTGCATTCTTCCAGTATTTTTGCTGATACCCCTTCTCCTACATTCTTGATAGCAGCAAGGGAAAATATTATTCCTTCCTTATCTACACGGAATTTTGAACTTGCTCTATTTACATCTGGCAGATGCAGTTTCAGATTATGAGCTTTAGCATCTTCCATATAAAAAGCTATGTCTTCTACATGACTCATTTCTGAAGTCATAAGAGAGGCATAGTAATGTTTCATATAATAAGCTTTAAAGTATGCTGTCCAATAAGCTATAAGAGCATATGCTGCTGAGTGGGACTTATTAAATCCATATCCAGCAAACTTATCTATCAAATCAAACATCTCTATTGATTTTTCTTTTGTATATCCCTTTTCCATAGATCTTTCTACAAATTTCTCTCTGTTCTCCTCCATAATCTGGATATTCTTTTTACCCATAGCTCTTCTTAACAGATCTGCTTCTCCTAGAGAGTAATTTGCCATTATATTAGCTATTTTCATTACCTGTTCTTGATAGAGTATTACTCCATAAGTTTCTTTCAATGTAGCTTCAAGAGATGAATGGGGATATTTTATCTCTGATATCCCATTTTTTCCATTTATGAAATCATCTACCATTCCTGAACCTAAAGGTCCTGGCCTGTACAAAGCTAAAAGTGCTATTATATCTTCAAATCTATCTGGTTTTAATTTCAGCAGTATTTTTCTTATTCCTTGAGATTCCATCTGGAAAACTCCAGAGGTATCCCCTCTTGAAAGCATTTCATACACTTTTTTAGAATTAAGAGGAATATCTGATAATTCTATATCCTCTCCCAAATCCTCTTTTATATAATCTATTGTCCTTTGAAGGTTAGTAAGATTTCTAAGTCCTAAAAAATCCATTTTAAGCAACCCTAAATCTTCTAATTCTTTCATTTGATACTGTGTAGATACTACCTTATTTTTGTTGTCACTATATAATGGAACTGTATCTGTCAGTGAATCCTTTGTTATAACTATCCCAGCAGCATGAACAGAAGCATGTCTTACTTTATTTTCCAGTCTTGCTGATATATCAATTACTTTTTGTATATCTGGATCATTGAGATACATATTTTTAAATTCTTCTACATTATTCAAAGTCTGCTGTATAGTTGCATTAAATGGAACCAGTTTAGCAACACTGTCTATTTTAGATAAAGGAGTATCCATAACTCTTCCTACATCTCTTATTGCAGCTCTTGCCTTCATTGTTCCAAAAGTTATAATCTGTGCTACTTTATCTTCTCCATATTTTCTGATAACATATTCTATTACTTCCTGTCTTCTTTCCTGACATATATCTATATCTATATCTGGCATAGATATTCTTTCAGGATTCAAAAATCTTTCAAAGATAAGATTATAATTCAATGGGTCAAGTTCTGTTATTCTAAGAGCATATGCTACAAGACTTCCTGCAGCTGATCCTCTTCCAGGACCTATTGGTATTCTGTTTCTTTTTGCATAGTCTATAAAATCCCATACAACTACGAAATATGCAGCATATCCCATTTTTTCAATAACTGAAAGTTCATATTCTACTCTTTCTAATACTGACATTGTCAATCCATGAGGATATCTTTTTGAAAGACCAAAGTATACAAGTTTTCTTAAAAATTCTTCTATAGTTTTTACACATGATGGTATTTCATAATCTGGAAATTTAAACTTTCCAAACTCTATGTCTACATTACATCTTTCAGCTATCTCAACAGTATTGTTCACTGCTTCCTGATATTTTGCTCCAAGCCCATCTATTATCTGCTCTCTGCTTTTAAGAAAAAGTTCATCTGTTTCTATCCTCATCCTTTTTTCATCAGATACCTTTGTTCCTGTTTGAACACATATAAGGATATCTTGAAGTGTATGTTCTCCCTCATTTACATAGTGGGTATCATTTGTTGCTACCATTTTTAACTGATGTTTTTGAGCCAGATCATAAAGCTTTTCATTGAGAGCTGTCTGTCCTTTTACTCCATTTACCTGTACTTCTATATAAAAATTATCTTTTCCAAAAATATCTATATATTCATTTACTATCTCATCTACTTTTTCTTCGCTTTCATTATCCAGCATTCTTCTTGGAATCTCTCCCTGCATACAGGCTGAAAGTGCTATTATTCCTTCACTGTGAGTCTTTAAAAACTCTTTATCAATTCTTGGCTTATAATAGAATCCCTTTATATAACTTTCAGAGCTTATTTTAAGAAGATTTTGATATCCTTTATTATTTTCAGCAAGAAGTACCAGATGAAATATTCTTCCATCTTTCTCTAGCATAGAAAATTCTGATACATAGGCTTCCAAACCAATTACAGGTTTTATCCCTTTTTTCATTGCTTTTTTGTAAAGCTCCAGTACTCCAAAAAGATTTCCATGGTCTGTTATGGCTATCGCCTGCATTCCAAGTGCTTTTGCTCTATCCAGATAATCATCTATTTTTCCTACTCCATCAAGGAGGCTGTACTCAGTATGAAGATGAAGATGCACAAAGTTTTTTATCATAAAAATATCTCCTCCTTTTTTAGAGTTTATTTTTCCTTAATGATATATTATACCACAAATTTTACTAATTTTTTCTTAAATTATATCTAAAACTATATTTTCTGCTGTATATAAAAAAATCTGAATATTGAATATAATTCAGATTTTCAATTTTCATATTTTTTATCTCTAGAGTATAACTATATTTTTAGTAGAATTATTTAAAACTTCCACTCCTTTTTCTGTTATAGCTATCGCATCCTCTATTCTTATCCCAAATTTACCCTTTATATAAATCCCTGGTTCTATTGTAAATACCATTCCTTTTTCTAATTCTCTATTATTTTTGGAGCTTATTTCAGGCTCTTCATGTACTGAAAGCCCAAGTCCATGTCCTAACCTTGTAGTAAAATATTTTCCATACCCTTTACTTGTAATATACTCCCTTGAACAATTATCTATTTCTTTTATCTTGACATTTTCTTTTGCTTTTTCTATTCCTTTTAAGTTTGCTTTTAAAACTATTTCATATATTTCTTTTTCTTCTTGAGTTATTCCACCAATAAAAATAGTTCTAGTCATATCTGAATGATATCCTTTATAAATACAACCAAAATCCATTAAAACAATATCCTTTGTTAGTAAAACTCCATTTATTTCACTATAATGTGGAAAAGCTGTATTCTTTCCAAAACATACCAAAGGATTTCTACTTACCCCTCCTTTTTCTGTTATTATTTCTTTAAGTTTATTTTTTACTGCTAATTCTGTCAATCCAGGTTTTATATATTTTAATATTTCTTTAAAGGATTCATCTGTTATTTGAGAAGATATTTTTAATTTTTCTAATTCTTCCCCTGTTTTTATTATCCTAAGATCATTTAGAAATTTCTCTTCACTTACAAATTTTATATTTATTTTTTCAGATATTTCTATTATATGTTTTGCTAATGTTGTAGAATTTACTAAAATTTTTTTTCCTAAAAGCCCATTCTCTTCAAATATTTCTTTAGTTACAAGACTATAATCTTCTCCATCATTCCATGAATATATCCTTATTTTTTTTGAAATTTTTTCTCTAATTTCATCTTTATTTAAAAGATTACAAATATAAAATATTTCACCATCATTCTTTATTATTAACCCTTGAAATCTTGATATAGAAAGGGGAGAATAACCTAATAAAAGTTTTAAGTCTTCTGAAGGTGCTACAAATATGGCATCTATATCTTTTTTTAATAATTTTTCTTTTATTTTTTCCAAGTATTTTTTATTCATAAGTTATCTCCTTTTATAAAAAACAAGCTCAGTTATATTAAAAATTACTGAGCTTGCTTCTAATTTTATTAAATTTAGAAAGGTCCTAAATTTATCATTGAAGCAATAGCTATCAGACCTGCTCCAATTAATAAGTTTGTAAAAAATATTCTTGATATAAATCTTATAAATTGAGGGTATTCAACATTTCCTATTGCTAAGGCTCCCATTAAAGATGCTGACATTGGAAGTATAATATTTGTGAGTCCATCTCCATAAGTAAATGCCATCACTACTGTCTGCTGAGTTACTCCAAGTACATCTCCTAATGGTGACATTATAGGAATAGTAGCTGCTGCCTGTCCACTTCCTGATATTATAAAACAGTTGATAATAAGTTGGCATATATACATAAATACTGCTCCAATAGTTTTAGGAAATACTACTAAAACTGATGAAAGACCATAAACTATTGAATCTATTATATGAGCATCTGCAAGAATAACTGATATTCCTCTTGCAAATCCAACTACTAAAGCTCCTACTAAAACTGTTTTAGCACCAACTACAAATTCTTTAGCTATATCATTAGCGTTCATTCCACTTACTAATCCTGCTACCATTCCCATTATCATAAATATAGATGGATAAGTAGTTTTTACTTCATAACCATTAATAGCTGAATAGATAAGTCCTGCTATTCCACAAACAACCACTGCAATAATCATTAAATTTTTCTTTGTTAATTCAGGCATTTCTTCACTTTCTATTGAACTATTTGTAAGTTCTACATTGTAGCAATAACTATTTTTCATATCGCTTCTTACTCTTCTAGCATACCACATAGTCCAGAAACATACACTTCCAAAGAAAAGTGCAAATCCAATAACTCTAAACCACAATCCTGAGAATAAAGGAAGACCTATCATTCTTTGAGCTGTTCCTACAGTTAAAGCGTTAAATAATCCACTGGCAAAACCTGATGTTCCAGAAACTGTTACAATTGCTATTCCTGTTAAAGCATCAAATCCTAATGAACGCGCTATTGTTATCCCTAAAGGAACAAAAGCAAGTAGACACTCAGAGTTTCCAGTAAATGCTGGAACACATGCAAAAGTAAACATGATAAAAGGCAATACTCTAAAAGTATTTTGTTCATTAATTCCACCTAATACTTTTCCTAATAAAGCTTTTATTGCTCCTGTTTTTTCAACTACTGTAAATGATCCTCCAATTATAATAACCAAAAACACATTCCATCCTGCTTCTATCAATCCTTTTGGAATAGATTCTACTATTCCAAATAATTTTGTAGGATTTTTTTCCACTAAGTGATAAGTTGCTGGATCTACTATCATTCTTCCTGTTGCTGGATCTTTTACTCTTTCATAAACTCCAGCTGGAATTATATATGTTAATACTGCTGCTATTATTATTAAGATAAATATAACAACAAATGTATGTGGAAATTCTTTTTCTTTTTTAACTTTTTTCATTTTATCTGCTTTTGCTGCTGCTTGGCACATGATTCCTCCCTAAATATCTTAATACTCCAGATTATATATTTTCATAAACTGCCACTATTTCATCTTCTGTAAGCTCAACATAATTATTAGCTAATAATCTCTGCTGTTTTTCAAGTACTTCCTTTGCAAATTCTTTGTATGATTCTTTTTTTATCCCATATTCTTCTAATTTTTTCTTTGGGTATACCTTCTCTAGCAATGCTTCCAATACATTAAGAGAATCTTCCTTTCTCACTCCTAATTTTTCTCCAAGAAATACTTCCAATTTTTCTATTTTTCCATTTGGCTGCTTTTCTTTATACTTTTTAAATACAGATATAAATACTAATTGGTTTGATTCTCCATGAGGAATATGATATCTTCCTCCTAATGGATAAGAAAGTGCATGAACTGCTGCACATCCTGCATTTCCAAATGCTATTCCTGCAAAGTTGCTTCCTTGTAAAAATTCAATAAGTTTATTTTTTCTAGATTCCTCTCCATTTTCAGCTATATATTTAAATCCATTTATCAAAAGTTCTATAGCCTTTTCTGAAAACATTTCTGAATAAACTGTAGCTTTAGGTGAAAGATATGATTCAGTTGCATGAACAAGTGCATCTATTGAACTAGTACAAAAGAATTTATATGGAAGTGTTTCCAAAAATTCAGGAATTAAAACTGCATAATCAGGATATAATTCTGGGACTGCAAGTCCCATTTTTATATTTTCCTTTTCTAAAAAAGCTATTGAGATATTAGTGACTTCACTTCCTGTTCCACAAGTTGTAGGTATTACCACTAACTCTTTTTCCTTTACTATATCAATTTTCTTCATAAAAAGATCTGCTGATATTCCACTATTTTTTAGAATAATAATTTTTGAAATATCTATTACAGTCCCTCCACCAATAGCAATTACTCTTTCAATATCCTTATCTGTTGTATCTTTCAATATAGCATCTATCATGGTATCTGTAGGTTCTCCATTTCCATATTTTTCTTGAAAAATTACACTACATTCCAGATTATATTTTTTCAAATAAGGATTATATATAAATTCATTAGTTAGAATAAGATCTTTCTTTCCCAGAGAAAATTTTTTATTAAATTCTTCAAAATTTTTAAATTCAACTATTTTAGAATTTAAAGAAAATTCCATTTGCTCCCCCTTATATATTTTTATTTTTTATTTTTGATATAGTTTAATTCACAAACACAATTTCCTTGAGCTATTGTTTTTCCCAATTCAAATGTAAATTCATCTTGAAATGGTGAGGCCATTCCTCTATCTCCATCCATCGCTATGTCACAAAGTACTTCTATATCTTCATCTGAAAATCCTTGTTTTACCCATCCTGATACCAATGGACAATGGTGGAAATATAATCTCAATGCATCTTCTGTGTCTTCTACTATTTCCATTTCAAAGAATCTTGTATTATTTTCATTTAACCATGCTTTTTTAAACTCTTGAATAGAATGATCTTTCATTACAGATTCAAATCCTTTTCCTCTTACACATCCACATTTAAATATAGCTTTTCTTGCTATATCTTCAATATCTTTACCTTGTTTTTTAGCTTCTTCATACATAAGCCCTAACCATGCTGCTCTTTGTTCTATCGCTCCCCTTACTAATTGAACATCCTTTTCTTGATTTTTTCCTTCATTTTTAATTTTAGACATTTTTTCCCTCCCAGTTTTATTTTAATTTGCTAATTTATATATTGTTTCAACATAGATCTTTAAAAGCATCTTAAAGTTTTCTAAATCCATAAATTCATCTACTTGATGAGCCACACTCTTTTGATTTTTAAATCTTGCTCCAAATGCAACACAATTATTTAGTGCTCTTGCATAAGTTCCTCCACTTAATGAAATAGGCTGAACTCCCCTTTCTCCCGTTACATCTTCATATATTGAAAGTAAAGTGGATACTAAATAACTATCTTTTTCTTTATAGAGAGGCATTTGATTTTTTATTATTTCCATCTCAAAAGCATGTTCTTTCTTCACTTTATTTATTTGAGCTAAAATAGTTTCTAATTTCATTTTTACAGGATATCTCACATCAAAAGATATTCTAAGTTCATTGTCTATAATATGTATTTTCCCGATATTTATACTTAAATCTCCTGATTCTTCATCTACAAATTTAAGTCCTAATTCCTTCCCCTCTATATCCATTTTTAAATATTTATCAAAAAAATCTATTACATTTTTCATTTCATTTTGAGCTGTATAAAATTGCTTTAAAAAACAAAATAAATTTTGGATGCTATTATATCCCATTTCAGCCATAGCTCCATGTGCTGCTTTTCCTTGAGAAAATATTTCTATCTTCCCTTCTGCTATTTCCTTATAATAAATTTTATATTCTTTATTTTCATTATATTTTTCTATTGAACTTTTTAATTTAGATTCATTAATATTTTTAAGTACTATATTAGCTGTATCTGGTACTGAATTTGTTGCTACTCCTCCATCCAAATAAATATCCCTGAATTCGTCTGATCTTTTTATAAAATCAAATTGAAAAATTCCTTTTTCTGAAAATATAACAGGAAATATTGCATCTGGTGTAAAGGCTATCTCAGGCTGTGGTTTGTTGAGAAAATCAAAATAATATTTTATACATTCCCAATCATTTTCTTCATCACATCCTATCAAAAGTTTCACTTTTTTCTTTAATTTTATATTGAGATCTTTCAAACACTTCATTGCATATAGACAAGCTATTACTGGCCCTTTGTTATCACTAGCACCTCGACCATATACTTTTCCATCTACTATTTTTCCTGCGAATGGGGGATGAGTCCAATTATTTCCTTCTGGAACTACATCTATGTGTCCTAATATTCCAAGAGTTTCTTCTCCCTCTCCAAATTCTATTTCTCCTATATAATTATCATAGTTAGTTGTTTTCATTCCCATTTTCTTCCCAAGATCTAAAAAATATTCTAGGGCCACTTTTACATCGTTTCCAAATGGCGCTCCATCTTTTTCTGATTTTTTTACACTTTTTTTCTTAATTCCTTCTACTAATGAATTTACTGCTTCTTCATTGTAGAATAAAACTTCTTTTTGTAAATTCACATCTCCTCCTAATTTTCTAGTTTAAATTTCTTTTTATATTTTTCATAAAGTTCTTCTCTAAAGTCAGGATGAGCTATATTTATAAGTTCTTTTCCTCTCTCTCTAAGAGTTTTTCCTTTAAGTTTTGCTATTCCATATTCTGTTATAACATAATCTACATCATTTCTTGTTGTAGTTATAGCTGCTCCCTCATCTAAAATTGGTACTATTCTTGATATTTTTCCTTTTCTAGCAGTTGAAGGTATAACTATTATTGATCTTCCATTTTTACTGAAAGATGTTCCTCTTATAAAGTCTACTTGCCCTCCAGTTCCACTAAATTGATCATAACCTATTGACTCTGCATTTACTTGCCCCATTAAATCTATTTGAATAGCTGAGTTTATTGATACCATATTATCATTTTTCCCAATTTCTATTGGATGATTTACAAAATCTACTGGATAAAAAACTACATTTGGATTATTATCTACATAATCATAAAGTTTTCTGCTCCCCATTATGAAAGTAACCAATGTTTTTCCCACAAATGTTTGTTTTTTTTTGTTAGTTATGACCCCTTTTTTTATTAACTCCAATATTCCATCTGATATCATTTCAGAATGTATTCCTAAGTCTTTTTTTAATTCAAGAAAAGTTAATACTGCATCTGGAATTGCTCCTATTCCTAATTGAAGAGTATCTCCATCATTGATAAGGCTTGAACAATACTCTCCTATTTTCTTTTCCACTTCTCCTATTTTAGGAAGAGGTATTTCTAATATTTCTTCATCTCTTTTTACTATAAAATCAATTTCATCTAAATGAAGAAAACTATCTCCTAAAGTTCGAGGCATCTTTTTATTGATTTGGGCAATTAATATTTTTGCTCTTTTTGCAGCTTTTAATGTATAATCCACTGATACTCCCAAACTTACAAACCCATGTTCATCAGGAGAGGATACTTGTATTAACGCTACATCTACTGGAAGAACTTCATCAAAAAGCTTTGGTATTTCATAAAAGAAACTAGGTGTATAATCTGCTATTCCTTTACTTATAAATTTTCTTGTTGAATTACCTGCAAATAGAGCATTATGATGAAAATTTTCTATTTTTTCTGCGTATCTGCTTTCTGTAAGAGATACCATATGTACCACTTCTACATTTTTATAATTTTCAGCTTTATCTGCTAATACATTTAAGAGATATTGCGGTTCTCCTGCTGCATGCCCTACTACAACTCTATTTCCATCTTTTATATTTTTCAATGCTTCTTCTGCTGTTACAATTTTATTACTATATCTATTTTCCCAATTCATTTTTATTCTCCCTCAAATACTTCTTGGCTATTTCCAGCAATTCATTAGATACCCCTGTTTCAACAACTATATCTATATCTGAGAAGTAAGAATATATTTTTTTCTTTATTAAGTTTTCTATTGTGTCCAAAGCACTTGAACATGTACAACATTTTCCACTGAGCCTTAATGAAAGTTTATTTATTTTTTCATCAAATTCCAGAATTTCTACTCCTCCATTATGAGTTTCTAAGTATGGAGTTATTTCTGTATCTATAATCATTTGAATTTTCTCTTTTTTCATCCTTCCCCCAATAGTTTTAAACTATTTTATATCAAGTATATCCTTAGCAAGCTGCTTTTTATTTTCAAGATTTGATTGTCTGCTTATCATAATTCTTTGTGCCTGAGGTGATCCAGCTCCATGCATAGATTCTGTTCTGTATCCTACTGCTGCTGTTCCTAGAGTTATATTTTCTATAAGTCTTAAAACTTTCATTCTATCAAGAGTTGGAACTTCATTTTTTCCTCTTAAATATTTATCTAGATATTTTCCTAAAACTTCATCTTTGAAATCCTCTTCAGAAGGCATTGTTACTAAAAGTCCTCCTGCTATATCTTCTGCAAGTCTCGCTATTTCATATGGAAATCTTGTTACATTCTGTTTGCATACATTTGCTAAAAGCATATCTATTTCATATGATCCTGATGCTGTAGAATGCCCCTCACAAGAACAAGCTATTCCTGCACAGTATAGAGTTTCATTTAAGTGAAGCATTTCTATTATTTTATCTTTGATATGTGTTGCTTTAGGAATTCCATTATAATCTGCTGCTAATGCAGTAGCTCCTATCAACACATCTCCTACTCCTACTTTACATCCTCCATAACTTTGTCTATGAAAACCAGCAAATCTTTCTACCAACAATCCTGAAAATTCATATTCTTCGCACATAAATATTCTGTCATTTGGAACAAAAACGTCATCAAATATTACTAAAGCTTCATGACCACCAAATTTTGGATTTCCTCTATCTAATGTTCCTGCTTCTAATTTTCTTGTGTCACAAGATTGTCTTCCATAAATCATTTTTATTCCTTGTGTATCTACTGGAATTGAAAAAGCTACTGCATAATCTTTATCTTCTTTTCTCATTGTACATGTTGGCATAACTAAAACTTCATGAGAATTTACTATTCCTGTTTGATGTGCTTTAGCTCCTCTTACTACAATTCCATCTTCTCTCTTTTCTATAATACGAAGATATAAATCTGGATCACTTTGTTGAGATGGTGAAAGATTTCTATCCCCTTTAGGATCAGTCATTGCTCCATCTACTACCAAATCTTCTTTTTGAACATACTCTAAAAACTTTAAAAATCTTTCATGATAATCAGTTCCTAATTCTTTATCCATATCGAATGTAGTACTATATACAGCATTCATTGCATCCATTCCAACGCATCTTTGAAAGCAGGCTCCTGTTTTTTGCCCCATCAATCTTTGCATCTTTACTTTTTTTATAAGATCATCTGTACTGTGATGAATATGACAGAATCTATTTATCATCTCACCTGTAAGAGATGATTTTGCTGTCATAAGTTCACTATACTCTTCTTTTTGAGCTAATTCATAAGTCATTGCTACTGAATTTAATGATGGTCTGATAATTGGATCATCTACAGGATTTTCCACTTTTTTTCCAAACATATATACTTCCATATTTAATTTTCTTAAACTTTCAATATACTCTTCAACACTTTTTAATGCCATTATTTTCTTCCTCCATTTTTATTTTATGACATATTAATAAGCAAAGTTTATGCCAATGTATATTTTTTTCATTTCCCCACTATTCTGCACTTTTTCTTTTCACAACTTATTTTTTCTTGCATAAATACAATTTTAAAAAACAAAAGATGCATATTTGCAATTTCTTGCATTTATGCATCTTTTATCTTTCTAGATATTGTTGCTTCATCTACTTTTAATATTTTAGCAACTATTTTTTGTTTTTTCTCTTTTTTCAACATTTTTTTTATCAAATCTCTCTGAATTTTTTCTGTTACTTCTTTTAAGGAATATCCCCCTTCAATTACCAGTCTTTCTATATTTTCAATATATACATCTTCCTTTTCGTTCTCTTGGTTTATATATGATTTTTTATCCTCTCTTTCATTCCATATAATAAATTTAATTTCATTTTCATTTGATAAAATTAAACTCTGTTCAACTACATTTTTTAATTCTCTTATATTTCCAGGCCATGAATAAGATTTCAACTCCTCTAAAGCTGAATATGAGAAATATTTATTCATATTATATTTTTCATTAAATATTCCTAAAAAATATAATACCATTTGTAAAACATCTTCTTTTCTTTCCCTTAATGGTGGAATAATTATTGGAAAAGCTGATATTCTATAATATAAATCTTCTCTGAATTTTCCTTCTTTTACCATTTGTTTTAAATCCTTATTACTTGCTGTTATTAATCGAAAATCTACTTTTATATTTTTATCTGACCCTACCCTTCTTATTTCTCCCTCTTCTAAAACTTTTAAAAGTTTTACCTGCATTTCTAAATCAAATTCAGCTATTTCATCCAAGAATATAGTTGAACCATTAGCCAATTCAAAAACACCTGTTTTTCCTTTATTTGAAGCTCCAGTATAAGCACCTTGTACATATCCAAAAAGCTCTGTTTCTATAAGATTTTTGGGAACTGCTCCACAATTTAAAGAGATAAATTCTCTATCTTTTCTTTGGCTGTTCATATGTATATATTTAGCAAAATATGTTTTTCCTACTCCTGTTTCCCCACCAAGCATTAATGGTACATCTATCTTTGCCAATTTCAAAATTTTTTCAACAAGGCGAAGCATTATATCACTTCTTACATCATCATTATTTATAATTCCATACATCTGGTTTTTCATAGTCTTTAATGCTTCTTCATACTCTTTATTTAATGTTTCTACTTTTTTTAATCTTTTTTGTAAACTAGAAAGATCACTGATATCTCTTACATTAGTTACTATATAAATTATTTCTTCTCCATGAAATACAGGAGTACTTGTTATTAGTATCTCCTTGTTGCTTTTTACAACTTTTTGTCTTAATGAAACTTTATCTTTTGTTTGCAATACAAGTAAAGAACCTGATGAATCATATAATTTATTTTTCACTAAATCTTTCATGTTCTTTCCAACAAGTTCTTCTCTTTTTATTCCTGTCATTTTTTCATATGCTTCATTTAAATATAAAGTATTTGCTCCCCCATCTGTTATATAAATTCCATCATATGAAGACTCCAATATTTTAATAAAATCCTGGTCTACATTGAAAAATTTATTCTTTTTTATCATTTCTCCCCCTGAATATTTTAAATACTTCAATGTAGGTTATTTTAGTAATTTTATTTAAAATTTTGTCTTATAGATATTTATAGTGTAATTCTACTACATTTAAAATTCTCTTGTCAATCTTAAATATATATCTGATAAACTTATTTTCATAATCTGTTTATTATAATATATTTAAAGAAGGCAGTTGATATTAAAATCAACTGCCTCTCTTTTCTTTCCCCATTTATATTACTTCTTTAAAGAAATCTCTCACTTCCAACAGACTTTCGCACTTCCTATATGGCAGTCTGCTTTCCTCTTCAGTAAGCTGTACAGTATCTTCTACCACTATACATTTTATTCCTCCTGAAACAGCCGCTTTCAATCCTAACACAGAATCCTCAAGAACAACTGCATTTTCTGGAACAACATCAAATTTTTTACAAGCTACCAAAAATATCTCAGGATTTGGTTTCCCATTCTTCACTTCGTCCCCAAAAACAAATCCATCAAAATATTTATATATACCTGTATCATGCAACTCCTTTGTTGCCAGCTCTTTTCCTGTAGAGGTTGCCACTGCTGTTTTTATTTCTTTTTCCTTTAAAAAAGTCAATAATTCTAATACTCCCTTTTTTAACCTTATCCCTTCTTCTTCTACAACTCTTACTTGTATTCTTTTTTTCTCTCTAAAAAGTTTTTCACATTTTTCTTCATCTAAAAAACTCATTAAAACACTTTCTGCATTCTTTATATTCCCACCCTTTATTCTTCTCAAAATATCATAGGTGATATCTATTCCCATATTTTTTCCTGCTTCTGTCCAGGCAATATTAGAAAGTCTTTCTGTATCTAAAAGCAGTCCATCCATATCAAAGATTACCAGCTTTATCTCTTTCATATTAATCAAGAAGTTCCTTAACCATTTGATATACTGCTTTTACATCTTCAATTTTTGTATTTCCACTCTCTTTATCTATCACTGCTCCATAGATATGAGGCATAACTTTTTCTACTCCTGCATCCAGACATATTTTAGTAATCTCTTTGAAATTGCTTAAATCTACTCCACCTGATGGCTCCATCATTGGTACTCCATGTCTTGCACATGCTTCTGCCACTGCTTTTAGCTCATCTTTTGATTTTAGACCACCCATTGGAAAATATTTTATTCCTTGAGCTCTCATATCTAATACCATTGCCATTGCTGTATCTACATCAACTATTGCAGGTTCTTCCTTTGAACTTAACTCCCCAGTTGAAATTTTTACTTTTCCTACTATTCCAGTTGGACTCATCAATACATTTACTGCTGTATTTTCTGCTTTCATTGCTTTTAATGCTCCAGCTGCATATGCTGCCCCTGTAAATACTTGATTTACATGTCCTGGATCAGTTGCTGCTGCTATTAAAGCTGCTTTCTGGAATTGAGCTGGGTCCCCTGCTCCAAGTCCTACTGATACAACTGGTACATCTTTCATGTAATCTTTTACATATTCAATTCCCTCTTCTACTGTATCAAATTGTTTTGATAATACTCCAATAGCTGTATATCCATCAATAGCATTGAATACATCTGCTCCATTTTTCTTATCTTTAGCTAAAAAGTTTACTGCTACTCTATCTTTATAAAATTTGATTTTTGTCTGCATTTGTTCCTCCTGATTATTTTAAAATCTCTTTTACCCTTTTTCCTATAAACTTGATGTCATTTTCTGTCAGAGCTCTCATATCAACATTTACTATTCCAAGATTAGCATAATGCTTTCTCACATGAATTTCTGCTTCTCCTTCTCTTAAATGTTTCATGAAATCTTTTCCTGACATATCAGTAAGTTTTTCATTTAATTTTATCTGTACTCTGTATATCTCTCTTCCAGCTTCATCTTGTATTATAGATGTTTCTACTTTTGGTTCATCTTTTAATTCTTCCATTAAAAGTCCTGCCAATCTCATCTGCTCATCTACAACTGCTTTTTCATCTCTTTTTGAATATTCTTCTACAGCTTTTACCAGACCCATCATACATACTTTTCCTATTTTCATGGCTCTTCCAATACCTTTATACTGCATTTTTATTGCATCTATGTATTGTTTTTTTCCAGTAACAAATCCAGAAGCTGGTCCACATAATGCCTTTGCTCCAGAATAAATTACCAGATCTCCACCTAATTTAAGATATCTATGTATATCCTCTTCAGCTGCTGCGTCTATTATCAAAGGAAGGGAATGTTTTTTAGCTATCTCTGACATCTCTTCTATAGAAAGCATTCCTTTTTGTACTGCATGGTGTGATTTTACATATAGAAGAGCTATTGTATTTTCATCTATTGCCTCTTCCACATGTTCAGGCTTTACTTCATTGCTGCACCCTGCTTCTACTGGTATTCCTCCACCTAATCTTATCATTGTAGTGATTGGAGCTCCATAGTTTACAGCATGTCCTTTTTGAAGAACTACCTTATTTTTCAATCCAGTTGTATCTGGAAGTCTTTCTATAAGAGTAAGGCTTTTTCCAGTTATCAATCCTGCTACTGAAAGAGCAATAGCTGCTGAAGCACTAGATGTAACACAAGTATCTTCTCCTCCTGTAACTTTAGATATCATCTCTCCCACTCTGTCAATAAGGTCATCTATGACTACAAAGTTTTGTCCTGCTTCCTTCATTGTTTCAGCTACAGTATCGCTTATTTTCGATACCCCCAAAGCTGTCATCTTTCCACTTCCATTGATAACTCTTTTCAATCCTATTTTTTCATATATATTCATAACTATTTCATCTCCATGTCATTTAGAAAAGTAAAGCTAATCCTCCAATAAGCATAGCTCCTATTATTGCTCCTCCTGCTATGTGTCTGTCAAATTTATAGAAAAGAGCTGCTCCTAAAAATGACCCTACTCCTGCTGGAATATTATATTGAATAGCAGATAATATAATAAGAGGACCAAGGAATCTTCCAGTAGCATTTCCAGCTCCCATCATTATTCCTGTACCACCAGCTGACATTCCATCTGGCATAGCTTTTCTAATAGCAATTATAATAAATCCAATGATAACTCCAATAGCTCCACCTACTAATAAAGCTAGTGGGAAACTTTTTACAGGACTTTCTATTCCAGAAGCTAAGAACAATGCTGGCAGTCCAACTCCAACTCCTGTCATCAAAGCTCCACCTATATCAAGCAATCCTACCAATGGTCCTTCCAATACTCTGGCAATAAGGAATCCAGCTGCAAATCCTGCTGCTGCTGCATAATCTCCACCATTAAGTCCCTGATCCAACATCTTTACAACGAATATTTCATTAAAAGCTCCAACTTTATGTACTACATACATATGAGTTCCTGCAAATATTGCTGCACATGCCATTCCTACTAATATCGGAAATGACATATCAGCTAATAAAAAACTATTTTTTTTATTCTCCATAATTCATGCCTCCTAATCTAAATCTAACTATAGTCCTAATTTAGCGAAAAACCCTCTAAAGTAAGCAATTACAACAAATAGAATAACTACTATTGTAATCATTACTTTTACAGATTTATTATATCCATTTTCATCAATAGTTTGTCCTATAAGAATACCTAAAACTATTCCTGGAACAGCATTTCCCATAATCATATGAGCCATTCCACCTAGAACTGTTGCCCATACTCCAGTTATTTTACCTGCATCTAAAGCTGCAAGCCAGAACACTATGGGCATTACTGGATTAATCATTAAAGCTGCTGCTGGAGATAATATTTCTTTAGCTATTTGAGAAAGAGCTGCTGGAATAAGGAAAGCTACTGTATTTAAAAATGTAACTACAATTGCTCCTATAAATCCTCCTGCTATTCCCATTTTCAAAGGATCATATAAAGTTTCTTCAACTTTTTTATTTTTAGATAATAGTGCTGCTGCTGCAAAGTTAGGAACTACTCTATGAAAAACATCTTGAGTAAGTGCTCCTGCTGCAACTACTGCTGCTGCTGCATTAAATAAGAAACCTAAACCAAATGAGAAGTGCGCCATTGTATCTCCCTGACATGCATTAAGCTCTCCCAGTGTACGAAACGCTCCCATTGATTGTGAATTAGGAGTGTGAAACATTCTAGCTGCCCCTGCTGCTATTGCTGCTCCTCCTATAAATCCGATTATTAATGACTTGATGACTATAAATATCATACTTTCCTCCTTCTTAGAGTTTTATATATTTTACTTCATATTCTATTTCCATCTCTATGTGATATATAGTTTTTTCTCTTGGCATAAAAAGCTCCAAAAATCTTTCTGTTTTCTTTTCCTCTTCTATATCTATAAGATATGTTTCAAGAGGTTCAAGTTTTACTATAACTCCTGTTATTTCAGTTTGGACTTTCCTTCTGAAAGAGGTAAATATTTTCCCCAAAGCTTCCTCTTTTGTTTTTCCTGAATCTTTTATTTTCATAGTTTTTATTTCGCTATTTAATTTAGCCTCTCTCATTTTATGCCTCCTGAAAAAATTTTACATTTTATTTACTCTTTTGTACTCTTCTACTAATCTTCTTCCTAATTCTTCTGTATCTAAAAATCCAAATCCTACTACTTCATATCCTTGTTTAATAGCTGTAACTCCTGCTTCCACTGATCTTAAGTGAGAAGTTGCTTTGTACCCATATTTTGTTTGAGCCATTATTGCTCCAGCTCCTCCACTTCCACAAAAAGAAATTCCAAATGTTGCATTATTTTCTTTCATTACATCTCCGAGCTTCATATCTGCTGCCATACCAGGTACAACTATTGCCTTTCCTCCAGCTGCTTCTACTCCCTTTGCTACATTTTGACCTTTCCCAAGTCTGTGTGCTATTACTACTACGATTTCTTTTTCCATCTTTTTTACCTCCTAAAGTATATTATATCATTAATTAATTATTTTCCTTCTGCATTTCCATAGCTAACTGTAGTTGAATAGCTGCAAGAACTATTTCCATTCTGTTTAAGTCTCTCTTATATTTTTCTGCCAAAGGCATAATTATTTTTTCTGAAACCTCTATTGCTTCTTTTTCCACTTCATCCTCTGGACAGTCATCTCCACAATCTAATCCAATATCTTCTTTTAATCTCTTTGCAAGGCTTACCATATGTGCATAAAATACAAGTTTAAAATCTGGAAGAAATTCTATTTTTTCTTCTGCCAATATCTTAGTTGTATGGTCAGCATCAGGAAGATACATTTCAAATTCCTCATCTGTCATTTTTAATCTTGTTTGAACATCTTTCAATAAATCTTTCACTAAATATCCTCCTTTTTAATTAATTCATCTTTTATAAATACATACTTTGTCTTTATATATTTTTCTGCTGTTATTACTTTATTTACACTATCTTTTAATTCTAATTTCCCATTTTCCACTATATCAAATATAGTAAGATCTCCCATATAACCCTCTTTAAGTTCTCCAAGTCCTTTTAGTTTAAAAGCTCTTGCTGGTTCATATGTAACTTTTTCTACACATTTTTCCACTGACCATCCAAGATATATCATTTTGTTCATTGTATTCTCTAAACTTCCTACTGGTGTAATCATATTTCTCTCATAGAGATCTGTGCTTATCATATCAGCTTCAAAACCTTCTTTTATTCCATCTTCTGCAGTATCCAGAGAGAAGCTTTCTGAACCATGTCCTATATCAAAAAGAACTCCACGTTTTATTGCTTCTCTAGCTTCAGAAATAACTTTACCTTCTCTTATCAATCCATTCACTTTATTATTGTAGCAGTGAGTAACCACGTCCCCTTCTCCTAAAAGATCCAATACTTCTTCTACTTTTGGAGGAGCATTACCTATATGTACAACTAATGGAATTTCAAATTCTGAAGCTATTTTCTTCCCTTCAGCTATGGGATTTACTCCATTTTCTTTTACTACTGAACCACTTGCTCTTGCTTTTAAGCCTACTATTATTTCTGGATATTTTTCTAATGATTCTTTTATTTTTTCTTTATCTATATTTTTCATATCACTAAGTTCGCTCAGAGTTTTTAATCCTTGATGAGCAATATTTAAATAAGCGAATATTCTTGTTTTTGATTTTTTTATAAAGTTTTCATAAAAATCATCTATTGTATCTGCTCCAGAAGTTCCAGCATCAATTATCGAAGTTACTCCTCTTTTCACTCCTATTTCATCTGGCAAAGAACTTATTGCTGTTCCTTTTGGAAAGCAATGGACATGTATATCAATAAATCCTGGGGCAACTATACTATCTTTTACATCAATTACCTTACTGTCCTCTTCATTGATATTTTCTCCAATCTTTTTTATTATTCCATCTTCTATTAATATGTCTGCTCTTGTCATATGAAAATTATTCTTACTATCTAAAAGTCTTCCATTTTTTATAACAGTTTTCAATTTTAAAACCACCTCCTAAATCCGTTTCATTTTAAAACATTTAATCTTTTTATCAACCTCATTCTCTTGTTATCAGTTATACATTTTTTATTTTGTTTTGTCAAATTTTCAATTTTCGTCGTTATTTTTCATATAGCACTATATTTGTCTAAGTAATTTCTCAAACTATATGTTTATTTTATTGAATTTTTATGCTATTATTTCTTTATAGACGATTTTTAATTTTAAATTTTATCGTTTATAAAATAGAAAAAATATAAAATATCGTATAAAATAATTTTGAAAAGGAGGAATTTTTTTGAAGAAAAATTTTAATGATTATATCAGTTTAAGTGAAAAGGAGATAGATATCAAATTTAATAAAGTTTTTTCAAAAAAAGAAAAAATTCTCTTTGATTTTCTATTAAAAGATAAAGAAGATATATTAAGTAATAATATTCTCGTTCCAATATTAAAAATAAAAAAACTTTTACTCTTGGGAGAATTGGAAAATATTCTTAAAATATTTCAAAAGCTCAGTGAAAAAATAATTATCTATACAGTTTTTAAGCTGGAATTAATTGAAAAAAAGGGAGCTTTCTCTATTATTTCTTCATATCATATAGAAAAAAATTATATCAAGGTAATTTTTACAGAAGAATTCAGATCAATTTTCCAAAAAAATTCTTACTTTCAAAAAAATGATTTTGATATACTGCTTTTTTTCCAAAATGATTA
>ERZ791682.517-NODE-517-length-20539-cov-2.15051_pt1 | contig 20539 bp, 18 predicted proteins | sample MGYA00509958_ERZ791682 | MGnify/ENA primary metagenome ERZ791682 (study PRJEB30046, sample SAMN00715194) | human gut metagenome | study: EMG produced TPA metagenomics assembly of the A metagenome-wide association study of gut microbiota in type 2...
CTCTTTCAGCCGCAGCAGCATATCACGGATTTCCGCAATCCCCTGTGGATCCAGACCGTTGATCGGCTCATCCAGAACAAGAAGATCCGGTTCTCCCACAAGCGCCAGCCCAATCCCTAAACGCTGTTTCATTCCAAGCGAAAAATGCTTTGTTTTCTTCTTTCCGACTTCCGAAAGCCCCACAATCTTCAAAATATTCTCAATATATTTTGAATCATTGATTCCGAATAATCTACACTTGATCGCAAGATTGTGATACGCTGACATATTCCCGTAAATCCCAGGTGCTTCAATCAGACAGCTGATACGGGATCTGACATTTTTGAGTTCCTCATTTCTATATCCAAACATTTGGATCTCACCGTCGGTCGGCTTTGATAATCCGCTGATCATTTTTAAAAATGTTGTCTTTCCGGCGCCGTTTCTTCCGATAAATCCGTAAATCGCACCTTTTTTCACGTGCAGATCTACATTGTTGACTGCCTTATGATGCCCGAACTGCTTTGTCAGTCCGCTTGTACTCAGTAAATACTCGCTCATCCTTATTTCTCCTTTTCCTTTGATCTGCTCTTATTCTACGAGGCAACTCCTAATCCATCGCAAATAAAAAGTAAAAAAAGAGTAAATTTACGGATGAAGACGGTATCCGATTCCCCATATCGTCTCAATATATTCCTTGCTGGTCACAGATTTTATCTTCTTGCGAATATTGCTGATATGTACATCCAGCGTCTTTGTCTCTCCCATATAGGCCTCTTCCCAGGCATACTCAAAAATCTCTTCTTTACTGAATACCTTTTTCGGATGCTTTAAAAGAAGCTCCAAAATAGAAAACTCCTGCCTTGTAATTTTCGGGAGCTCTGTCTGATCCACCCTCACACAAAAATTTTCTCTGTCCAGTTCCAAACCCTGATAAACCAAATTGCCTTCACTGAAACTCCCTTCCATTCTCCGGATCTGCACTGCAACACGAGCCAGTACCTCCTTGATGTCAAATGGCTTCGTCACATAATCATCCGCACCACTTTGCAACACTTCCACCTTATCATCAATTGTATCCTTCGCTGTCAGAATAATAACCGGAGTATTTCCCTGCTTTCGGATCTCCTGCAGCACCTCTTCCCCGGAAATTCCCGGCAGCATCAGATCCAGAAGCACTACCGAATACCGGTTCATTGCAAGAAGCATACGCGCCTCTGTTCCTGAAAATGCCTGTGTGCAGAGATAGTCCGCTTTCTCAAGAGCCTCTTTTAACAGCCCGTTTATGTTCATATCATCTTCTACAATTAATATTGAATGCATGCTTTCACTCCTTTAGAATGTCAGTCTCTTCTAACACAATTATTATTTATCGGCATTTTATCATGTTTGGATGTCTCTGACAACAGATTTATCTTATGGCGTTCTTCATGGATCTTACATACTCACCGATGTAATCCGGCGCCTCTTTTCCATGTTTTTCCAAAAGCTTGATAATCGCAGAGCCTACAATGGCTCCATCCGAGATATCTGCCATTTTCTTTGCCTGCTCAGGCGTGGAAATGCCGAATCCGATTGCACAGGGTACATCCGTATTTTCTCTTATCACTTTTACGATCGAATCCAAATCCGTCTTGATTTCACTTCTCACACCTGTCACTCCGAGACTGGAAACGATATAAATAAAACCTTCCGCTTCTTTTGCGATCATTGCAATCCTGTTTTTAGAGGTTGGAGCAATTAAAGATATCAGATCCACACCATACTGACTGCAGATCGGATGAAATTCTTCTTTTTCCTCAAATGGCAGATCAGGAAGAATCAATCCGTCAATCTCAATCTCTCGACACGCAGAAATAAACTTTTTTGCACCGTAAGAGAAAACTACATTTGCATAAGTCATAAAAACCATCGGCACTGTTACATCTTTCCGCAGCTCTTTTACGAATGCAAATATTTTATCCGTAGTGATTCCTCCCTTTAATGCTCTTAAATTTGCCCCCTGAATGACGGAACCTTCTGCGGTAGGATCAGAGAACGGTATGCCAAGTTCGATGAGATCTGCACCATTCTCTGCGGCAGCCCGGACAGCCCTGGCTGTTGTTTCCAGATCCGGATCGCCGCAAGTAATAAAGGCGATAAAAGCCTTTCCTTTTTCAAATGCTTTTTTAATGTTACTCATAAATATCCTCCCCTCTGTAACGGGCAATCGCGGCGCAGTCCTTATCACCTCTGCCTGAAATCGTAATCACAATGATTTTATTCGGATCCATTGCCGGTGCAATCTTCATCGCGTGAGCAACTGCATGCGCCGATTCGATTGCCGGAATAATGCCTTCCGTCTTTGCAAGATATTCAAATGCATTTACTGCCTCATCATCCGTGACCGGCACATATTCGGCTCTTCCGATGTCATGCAGATAAGAGTGTTCAGGACCTACCCCGGGATAATCCAGGCCGGCGGAAATGGAGTAAACAGGAGCGATCTGACCGTACTGATCCTGGCAAAAGTAAGACTTCATTCCATGAAAAATACCAAGTCTGCCGGTTGCAATCGTGGCTGCTGTTTCCAATGTATCAACGCCCCTTCCTGCCGCTTCACAGCCGATCAGTCTGACATTCTCATCTTCAATAAAGTGATAAAAACTGCCAATCGCATTGGAACCACCGCCTACACAGGCTATCACCGCATCCGGCAATCTTCCTTCTTTGACAAGCATCTGATCTTTGATTTCTTTGGAGATCACTGCCTGAAAATCACGCACGATCGTCGGAAACGGATGCGGTCCCATGACTGAGCCGAGACAATAATGCGTATCTGAAATACGGGACGTCCATTCACGCATTGCTTCAGAAACCGCATCTTTCAGAGTTGCCGTCCCTGTTTTAACCGGAATCACATCTGCTCCGAGCAGTCTCATACGATATACATTTAGCGCCTGGCGAACGGTATCTTCTTCGCCCATAAACACCACGCACTCCATCCCCATAAGGGCTGCAGCAGTTGCAGTTGCAACACCATGCTGACCTGCTCCGGTTTCAGCGATCAGCCTTGTTTTTCCCATCTTTTTTGCAAGCAGAGCCTGCCCCAGTACGTTGTTGATTTTATGCGCACCGGTATGATTGAGATCCTCACGTTTGAGATATATTTTGGCGCCGCCAAGGTCTTTGGTCATTTTCTCTGCATAGTACAATCTGGATGGTCTGCCTGCGTATTCATTCAAAAGTTCTGTAAGCTCCCGGTTAAATTCGGGATCGTTTTTATAGTTGTTATATGCTTCTTCCAGTTCAATCACTGCATTCATCAATGTTTCGGGAATATACTGTCCACCGTGAATCCCGAAGCGTCCGTTTGGATTCGTCATAATCGTTCTTCCTTTCTGACAGCAGCAACAAATGCCGCCATTTTCGTTTTATCTTTGAGCCCATCTGTCTCAATGCCTGAACTGACATCGACCGCATACGGGTTTAATTGTCTCACCGCATTTTCTACATTATCAATGGAAAGTCCGCCAGCGAGGAAATACGGTCTTTGTATGTTTTGTATCTTCTTCCAGTCAAATACAGTTCCTGTCCCTTCGCCGGAATCAAGCAGAATATAATCTGCTAAGCAGGATTCAGCATTTGTAATATCTTCTGACTTTTTTATACAAAAAGCCTTGATGATCGGTTTATCCGTAAGCGCCCTCAGTTGATTGATCTCATTTTCATCTTCAACGCCATGAAGCTGGGCAATATCAATAATTCCTTTATTTAAGAGAGCCGCAATCCGTTCAGCCGCTTCATTTACAAATACCCCAACTGCTTGAATGGTAGGAGCAAGCAGTTTTTTTAATTCTGCTGCTTCTTCAGGCGTTACATATCGTCTGCTTTTCGGTGCAAACACAAAACCAATATATTCTGGTTTCAATTGATTGGCTGCATCTATATCACAAGGACGAAACAGTCCACAGAGTTTCATTTTTGTCATAGCACACCTCTCAATTCGGCAAGCTTTGCTGCTTTATTCTCTGCTCTCATAAGTGTTTCTCCAATCAAAACAGCATCCGCACCGATCTCGCAGAGTTTTCTTACATCTTCGGCACTGCTTACACCACTTTCAGAAATAAACAGCACATCGCGTGGAATCAGCCTTCTGAATCTGCCGCTATTACCGGTGTCCACCGAGAAATCTTTGAGATTGCGATTGTTGACTCCAATCATACGTGCCCCGGCATTTAATGCCATTCTCACTTCGCATTCATCGTGTGCCTCGACCAAAGCGGAAAGTCCCAGCTCATCGCAAATGCTGATATATTCTTTTATTTGTTCCTCACTCAATATAGAGCAGATCAAAAGCACCGCTGATGCGCCTAACACCTTTGCCTCGTAGATCATGTACTCATCCACCGTAAAGTCCTTGCGCAGACAGGGAACAGAAACAGCGTCGGCAATTTTTTTCAGATACTGGTCACTTCCGAGAAACCATTTTGGTTCGGTCAGTACCGAGATGCAGTCTGCCCCTGCCGCTTCATAGTCCTTTGCAATCTGCAGATATGGAAACTCTTGAGCGATGATTCCTTTGGATGGAGAGGCTTTTTTGCACTCGCAGATAAAAGAAAGTCCCGGTTTTTTGATTGCTTTTTCAAATGTAAAATTGCCTTTCGGCAGGGATAACGCCTGCTGTTTCAACTCTTCAAGTGATATTCTTAACTTTGCCTGCACGGTGCGCTCTCGGGCGCAGCCGGTAAGCTGATCTAAAATCGTCATACTCACACCTCCGAACGGTTGCTGACTTCAATGAGCTTATTCAGTGTTTCCAGCGCCTTACCCGAGTCAATGATTTCTGCGGCAAGTGCGATACCCTCTTTCATACTGTCTGATTTTCCACCAATGTAAAGTGCCGCACCGGCATTTAAAAGCACAGCATTTCTCTTGTAACCTTTTTCTCCGTTCAGAATTGCAAGGGTAATTTTTGCGTTTTCTTCAGGCGCACCACCCCTCAAATCTTCTTTCGTACATCTTTCGAACCCGAAATCTTCCGGCGTGATCACTGAAGATTTGAACCAGCCGTCTCGAATCTCACATATCGTGGTTGGTGCGCTCATGGAGATTTCGTCCAGCTTATCCTGCCCATACACAACCATCCCGCGCCTGATACCAAGCTGAATCAATACCTGTGCCAATGGTTCCACAAGATACTCGTCATACACACCGAGAAGCTGCATAGAAGGTGTCCCCGGATTGGTAAGAGGGCCGAGGATGTTGAACACTGTACGGAATCCCAACTCCTTGCGGATTGCTCCCACATGTTTCATTGAAGTATGATATTTCTGTGCGAAGAAAAAACACATTCCCACTTCATCCAAAAGTTCCAGGCACCTCTCAGGGCTCTGCTGAATGTTTACGCCGAGGGCTTCCAGACAATCTGCCGTTCCGCATTGTGAGGATGCTGCACGGTTTCCATGTTTGGCCACTTTCATACCTCCTGCAGCGGCAACCAGAGCTGATGTAGTGGAAATATTGAAGCTGTGCGCATTATCACCACCGGTTCCTACAATTTCAAAAAGATCCATTCCTGTTTCGACCTTCATGGCATGCGCTCTCATAGCGGCCGCACATCCGGCAATTTCATCGGTTGTTTCTGCTCTGGCACTTTTGGTTGACAAAGCTGCAAGAAATGCAGCGTTCTGCGTCGCAGTTGTTTCACCGCTCATGATTTCATTCATAACAGAATATGCCTCATCGTAAGTGAGGTCTTCTTTATTGACGATTTTTACAATGGCTTCTTTGATCATGACTCATATCTCCTTTATAAAATTTCTAAGCATTTGCTTTCCATCCGGTGTCATTATGGATTCGGGATGAAATTGTACCCCGTAGATCGGATATTCTTTATGCTGCACTGCCATTACCTCTCCGTCCGCAGTGAAAGCGGTGATTTTCAGACATTCGGAAATTGTGTCGGCATCTGCTGCAAGAGAATGATACCTGGCAACGGGAGCAGTTTCAGGACAACCCGCAAACAACGGACAATTTATGTCAAATTTGACATCCGATTGTTTTCCATGCATTCGTTCTTTTGCGTAAGTAATGGTTGAACCAAATGCCGCACATATTGCCTGATGTCCGAGACAAACACCGAGAATCGGAATTTCCTTCCCGAGTATTTTTACGGCTTCAACAATCATGCCTGCATCTTCAGGTCTGCCCGGACCGGAAGAGAGAATCATGCGGTCGGGTGTTAGTTCTTTTATCTCATCAACTGTCATTTCATCATTACGGATGACTTTGATATTCGGATCTATTTCGCCAATGAGCTGGTAGAGGTTATAAGAAAAGCTGTCATAATTATCGATAAGTAAGATCATAATTCTGCCTCCTGTGCAAGTTTCAACGCTTTCAGCGAGGATCTGGCTTTGTTGATGCATTCTTCATACTCCTTTTCAGGTACGGAATCTGCCACGATCCCGGCTCCGCTCCTAACAAAAACCTTCCCGTTTTTCTTGTAGGCGATACGAATCGCAATACAGGTGTCCATATTTCCTGTGAAGTCGATGTATCCAATGGCGCCGCCATAGATTCCCCGCTTGTTGTTTTCAAGTTCTCCGATAAGCTGACAAGCCCGGATCTTCGGTGCACCGGAAAGTGTTCCGGCAGGCAATACCGCTTCAATGGCATCAAGTGCATCGTGTTTCTCTGTTATTTCACCCCGTACAGTAGAGCCAATGTGCATAACATGGGAGAATCGTTCAACAGAATGCAGTTTTTCCACCTGAACGGTGCCAAACTTACTGATTTTACCAAGATCGTTTCTGCCAAGGTCAACCAGCATATTATGTTCGGCCAGCTCCTTTTCATCTGCAAGCAGCTCTGTTTCCAGTGCTTTCACTTCCTCATCGTTTTTTCCTCTCGGTCTGGTACCAGCGAGAGGAAAGGTGTGAAGTACACCATTTTCCAGCTTTACCAGGGTCTCAGGCGAAGCGCCTGCAACCTCGACATCCGTTCCTGAAAAATAGAACATATAAGGAGACGGATTGATCGTTCGGAGAACACGGTAGGTATTGAGCAGGCTTCCTTCAAAGGGAGAAGACAGTCGGTTTGAGAGCACAATTTGAAAGATGTTTCCCTCATGAATATGGTGTTTTGCCTTTTCCACCATGGCACAGAACTGTTCTTTGCCAAACAGTGATGTAACCTCTCCCAGAAGCTTCCCGCCTGGTTCCTCCCTCTTTTCTCCATTTCTAAGAAGTTCAATCAGTCGCTTCAGTTCCATAACTGCTTTATTATATCTGACCTCAACATCATCAAGCGACATATTGACAATAAGAACGATTTTTTGCCTGAGATGATCAAAAGCGATGACCTTATCAAAAAGCATCAGATCAACATCCTTAAAATCCTCTGTGTCTTTGGCGTCGCATTTCACTGTTGGTTCACTGTAACCAAGATAGTCATATGAAAAATATCCGACAAGACCTCCCGTAAATGGCGGAAGATAATCAAAGCGCGGGCTTTTATAATCTGCAAGGATCTGCCGCAGATAGTCGGACGGATGTTCGGTTTTTAATTTCAGATTTCCGATTTTCATTTCACCATCTACGCAAGTAATTTCCATCTTTGGATCAAAGCCGAGGAATGTATAACGTCCCCAGGTTTCGTTCGCCTGGGCGGATTCCAGCATATAACAGTGAGTCGATACATTTTTCAGTATCTTTATGATTTCGATGGGGGTTGTGAAATCGGAAAGTATTTCGCAGCTGACCGGCAGCACATTGTAGTTTACATCTGAAGCAATCTCTCTGACTTCAGCTAACGTTGGAAGAATTTTCATTACCTGCACCTCCAAATTGATAACATTACATTAATTTCGGTTACGATCAAGATTCTTATTTAAATTCTATATCCGGCGCACAAAAGCACCGCCAATATCTCGTCAACAGCATATTGCAACCTCCTTTTAAAAAAGCTCCTTTGACTAATATCTCTCGTCAAAGAAGCTTTATAAAAATAAAAAACGTCCCTGACAGAAGTATAGCCTCTGTCAAGGACGAATAGATGCATCTACAGTATGACTCTACCCGCGGTGCCACCTTGATTCACGGTATAACCCGTGCGCTTAGCAGGATACCAACATATCCCCGGCAACTGACGTATGCCCACACGTTGCAGAATACTCTGGGAAAAGATCCCATTTGACTGCACCCTCAGCGGTCCATTTGACAACTTGTTTCTTGCCTGATTCTCAGCACCTCAGACTCTCTGTAAAGGCATCATTGCCGTTATCTCCGCTTCAACGGTTTACTATGTTAAATTGCTTTGGATTTTAGCACAAACGAAATAATGTGTCAATGATATTTTTTACGCTTGTTAGAGAAACCTTGTTAGAGAAATATTCTACGATAATGGTAAGCTTTTGCCTAACTTTCCTTTTCAACTATATCCATTATCTTCTTTCACTATAATTTTTCTAGTTATTCACTGCATGGCGCTTCGTTCATTAACGGCTTTGCCAGAGTTGCTTCCACCAAAGAGAAAGCAATAGGCGCTGCCGTTGGTGCTGTTGGTGGGCTTGTCTCTGGAATGAAACAGTCCTGATAAAAATCCCATAAATATTCCTTTCTGCCTCAAAGGGCGTATAAAATTCAAAGTTTCGTCATAAAACAATCTATGCAAATGCTTGCAATCGCAAGCAAAAGCGAATATAATAAAGAAAAAGGAGGCGATACTATGGCAAATACATCCGCTGTTTATGCAAGAATAGATACCAATCTCAAGGATAATGCTGAGAGCATTCTTTCTCAGCTTGGCATTTCTCCATCCAGTGCAATTCAGATGCTTTATAGCCAGATTGTACTGAAGAAGGGTATGCCATTTGAATTGAAACTTCCTTCTTCTAAGCCATTAGCTGTTGGTGCAATGACCAGAGAACAGCTTGATGCAGAACTCCAAAAGGGTGTTGATTCCATCAAAGCAGGAAAGGTATATTCTGCAGATGAAATCGATGCGGCACTTGCAAAGGAATTTGGCATATGACGGATAGCTATAAGGTCGGCTATTCTGTAGATGCACTTGACGATTTACGTGAAATCTATTCGTACATTGCGAATGAACTCCTGGCTCCAGAGACTGCTACTGCTCAGCTGGGCCACATACGAAAAGAGGTTCGTTCATTGGATTTCATGCCGGCTCGTTATGCGTTAGTTGACTGGGAGCCTTGGCATTCGATGAAAATGCATCACCTTCCGGTAGATAACTTTATTGTGTATTATCTTGTTGATGACGAGAAAAGGGCAGTTACAGTAGCTCGAATATTCTACGGTGGCCGTGATATTGAAGGAATCATAAATTCAAATAAATAAACAGTAATGGAGCTTTTTGTATAAAAAACAAGGGCTCCATTTTTATATGAACAAAATTCCTCTGTCATCGTAGACAGAAGCACCTGTATTGTTTCCACAGCGGATGTCTTAACTAAATGACATTGGCGTGGTAACCGTTCTCTATTTTTTTACAAAAGAACGAGGGTATCCCTCAAGTCATTTCATGACTTTTGGGACACCCTCGTTTATGAGAAATCCTCAACGCAGCATATATTCTTTCAGCTCCTGACGGCAGCTGATATATGGAAACAATGGGGCTTACGTCGCCCCTTGTTCAGTTTTACGATCTGTCTGTTGACCTTCTGTGTTACGATCTTCTGTCTAGCTGGAGACTGACGTCCCCTGCTTCTGCCCTGCTGCTGTTCCCGACGGTAATCCGAAGCGGAATGCCTCCATCTATGAGTTCCATATCCGCTCCGTAAAAAGCCAGTTCTTTCCGGTCAATCGTAAATTTGACTTTCTGTTCTTCACCAGGCTGCAGGAAAACTTTCCGGAACCTGATAAGTTCTTTGGCCGGCCGTACGACCGGAGCGCAGAGTGTCTCGACATAACACTGTACAACTTCCGCCCCCGGCATCTCTCCCACATTTTTCACCTTACATAATATTCCGATCTTATCTTCTCTCTCCTGTTTCTCAAGTACAGGAGGTGTAATGGTAAATCCTGTGTAAGAGAGACCAAATCCAAACGGATAAAGCGGCTCATTCGGAATATCCATATACCGGCTCGTAAAGCGGTTTTCCGGATTCGTCTCCGTCATCCGGTGTCCGGTCTTTACATCCCAGTAGCTGACAGGCACCTGTCCCACACCCCACGGTATGCTCACTGACAGTTTACCGGAAGGCGTCTCTTCTCCGTACACCAGACGGACGACAGCCTCGGCTCCCATCGTTCCCGGTCTCCAGGCAAGGAGGACAGCCTGGGACTTTTCTGCTATTTTCCGTATATCCAGCGGACGTCCTGACATGATGACCGCTACAATATGGGAGGTGCGCTCAGCTACTGCGTCAAAAAACTTCTGCTGACCTTCCGGAAGATCAAGAAATGCCCTGCTCGCCGCCTCACCGGACTGTGCTTCATGTTCTCCAAGCACAAGTACCACTGTATCCTCCGGTCCGATTTCTTCAAGGTCTGCGTATTGGTCACCGCACGATCCCGACATTTCTTTATTCTGTTCTTCTTCACCCTGAATCCGGCAGTTATCAGCCTGCCAAAGCCGTCTTTCTTCTTCTGTGAGTATCTCACAGCCCGGAACAAACCTGACCGGCAGCTTCCGGTCTCTCAGAACTTCGCTGATCGTCTCCACATCGTCGTGACGGCCGAAGATCGCCCATCTGCTCAGCAGTTCCGTCGACTCCACATAAGGGCCGGCCCAGAACACCTTCTGTTCCGGTTTCAGCGGAAGCAGATCCGCATTTTTCAACAGAACCGAGCTCTCACATGCCAGGGCAAGTGCGATCTTCTTTGCCTCCGCAGACAGCTGTTCTTCTCCCTCCATTCCTGCGAACGGATCCTCAAACAGTCCGAGTCTGTTCTTCATCACCAGCACATTCCACGCGCTTCTATCTATCAGCGAAACGGGGACATGACCTTCTTCGACCAGTTCTTCCAGATGAAACATGTATGCCGGACTCATCATATCAATATCAACTCCTGCATGTACTGCCGCATCTGCAGCCTCTGCCTGGCCTGACACTACATTCTGTTCCTCCAGCTGGCCCACAGCCCCCCAGTCGGAGATCACCGTGCCGCTGAACCCCATTTCTTTCCTGAGAATATCTTCGAGCAGCAATTTCCACCTCCGTATCCATACCCATCAGTAGACAGCAGCTCTTTGTTGCCGCTGACCGGTCTGCGGTCAACTGCATTAAAAGCAGTCATCACCATCGCGGGATCTGCATGCATCGCCATGCGGAACGGTTTGAGGTACTGCTCGCGGAACGTCCTCTGAGATATTTCCACGTCATTGTATTCTCTGCCCGCATTCACCGCTCCATAACCGGCAAAATGTTTCAGACATCCGGCAATGCCGGACTCCGGTATTTCTCTGCTTCCCTTCTGATCATTACCGTTTCCCTTCTGATATCCCCTGAGCATTACTGTGCCCATGACCCCGCTAAGGAAAGGATCTTCCCCGAAAGATTCCATTATCCTTCCCCATCTCGGGTCTCTGGACACATCCATCATCGGAGAAAACGTGGCCTTGATCCCCTCAGCAGCAGACTCTGCCGCGGCATGCCCCGCCATCTTCTCAACCAGTTCCGGATGAAAGGAACATGCCTGACCAAGAGGGATCGGAGCTATGGTCCTGCACCCGTGTATAACATCCGCCATAAACAGCAGCGGAATGTGATGCGGATGTTCTTTCATATATTTTTTCTGGATCGCCCTGAGCTTTTCTGCCCCGATCATACCAAGCACTGAACCGGCGTACCGGATCACCCACTGAGGCGGCTGGCCTTCCCCCACCGCCCCGGTAAGAACTGCATCCTCATCAAAGTAAATTCCGGTCAGCTGTATCATCTGTCCGATCTTTTCTCGAAGCGACATCTCAGACAGCAGCTGTTTTAATTTTCTTTCCTCCATAATCTCCTTTTCCCTCAATCAAAGTAAATTGTCTCTCCGCTCTCTGCTGAACGGTATATTGCTTCAAGAACGCGGGTTACTACCGCCGCCTGTTCCGGTTTTACGATCTGTTCCTGTCCGTCAACAACAATATGGTAGAAAAGTTCCTGTTCTACATCTGCCGCAGATTTTTCTTCGCCTGCAAAGAAAGCCACTCCGCCGCCTGACAGATCCGGTATCTCTACAGTCTGGGTGTTATGATGGATCCGGTTGATGCGAAGTCCATCTTTCATATCCGCTCCGGCCTTTGTTCCACATATGCTTGTTTTTGCCTCGTCCACATCCAGAGTATTTAAAGCCCAGGCTGATTCCAGTTCGATCAGAGCCCCGTTCTTCATCCGGATGAATCCGAACGCCGAGTCTTCTACTTTAAACTGCTCCGGATCCCAGTTCCCGAATGCATTTCCCTGATCTGTCTGCTGAGACAGTTTGTGGAACACCGCTCCGGTCACAGAAGCCACTTCATAGTTGTCCATCATCCAGAGCGTCAGATCCAGCGCATGAGTACCGATATCGATCAGCGGACCGCCGCCCTGCTCTTCTTCATTAAGAAATACCCCCCAGGTAGGCACCGCTCTCCTTCTGAGCGCATGCGCCTTTGCAAAATAGATGTCTCCCATCTCTCCGTTTTTGCACATTTCTTTCAGGTAGGCGCTGTCCGGACGATACCTGTTCTGGTATGCGATATTCAGCACTCGCCCTGTCCGCTTTGCCGTCTCCAGCATTTTCTCTGTTTCCGCATAAGTTCTTGCCATCGGCTTTTCGCACATGACATCCTTGCCCGCCTCCATGGCAGCGATGGAAATTTCGGAATGCGATCTGTTCGGTGTCGTCACATATACCACATCAAGATCTTCCTTTACCAGTTCCCTGTAGTCAGTGAATACCTTTGCGTCACTGCTGCCGAACTTTTCTTTTGTCTCCTGTGCCTGCTCCGGGATTATGTCACAGAATGCGACCACTTCATAGAGTCCGCACTTTTCCATTGCCGGAAGATGCTTTGCATTGGCAATTCCCCCGCATCCTACGATACCTGCACGTAATTTTTTCATCGTTATCTCCTCCATTTATGTCTCTTGATATTGTTTTCTAAATCACATACTGTCTCAAATATCTCTGGCTCAGAACAAGCGCTTTTTCAATCATTTCCCTTGAACTTTCAAACGCCTTGTCCTCGATCTCAATGCATGAATAACCATTGTAACCGATGTCTGTAAGAGCAGATACATATCTGCCCCAGTCCACATCTCCAAGTCCGGGGATCTTCGGAGACATGAAATCAAGAGGATAAGCCATAATGCCGCAGTCATTGAGACGTTCCGGATACAGCTTGATATCCTTATAGTGCACGTGGAATATCTTGTCTTTGAATTCATAGATCGGACGGATCGGGTCTATCATCTGCCATACAAAATGCGACGGGTCGTAATTAATACCCAGACAGTCGCTGTCCAGGATCTCAAAAACTTTTCTCCACACTGCCGGAGTCGTCATAAGATTCTGACCGCCCGGCCACTGATCTGGTCCGAACAGCATCGGACAGTTTTCTATTGACGCCGTTTTCTTCTGCCAGCCGGATGACCGGTTCCCATACTTTCTTTACTAAAAGAAGATTCTCTTCCACAGTCTTTGTCTGATCTCTCCCGATAAATGTGGTCACCATGTTCACATTCAGTTTTGCGCTGGCGAGAATGACATTTTTTAAATGCTCCACCGCAGCCTCACCCTTGTTCCGATCCGCATCCATCACGTTAGGATAATAGGCAAGAGCCGAAATTTCTACATTTTTTTCTTTCGCGTATCCTGAAATATGTGCGGCATAACTGTCATCGCCAAGAACCCTCTCCGCATCAATATGACTTACTCCGGCATATCTGCGTTCTGCTTTTTCCTTCTTCCAGCTCGCCACCTCTACGCACTCAAATCCATGCTCTGAGGCGAAGTCGATCATCTCTTCATAAGTAAAATCTTCGAGAATTGATGTAATAAATCCAAGTTTCATTTCTGTCTCCTTCTTCCTCCCGGCCTCTGCGCAGGAGTATCCTTTCGTCAACATTTTCACCTTAACTCCGGCATTACTCTCCTGTTATACTTCCCATGGAACCGGTTCATAATCGCCGCCCCGGCACCATTTCAGATACCGGAGAGCATGGAGCTGTCCTGTCATCTCCCACTCTCCTGAGTAAACCGGATCATGATATCCTTCGATACAGATATCATCTTCATATCCGTTTGCCCTCAGGATAGAAATAATATCGCTCCAGTTTGTGTTGCCAAAGCCCGGCATTCTGTGCCATACAAAAGTCTCCGCCCCTGAAATGCCTCCATGACGTACAGCATTCCAGTCGATAGTTGCATCTTTGCCGTGTACGTGCACGATTTTATGACACCATTTTCTGAGCTGAGAAACCGGATCTATAAGCTGTACCATCTGGTGGGTCGGCTCCCATTCCAGACCGAAATTGTCCTGTTTTACCTCTTCAAACATTGCCTCCCACGCACGTGGATGAAAACCAATATTACATGTAGCTTTTTCCCATGTTCCGTCCATAAGGCAGTTCTCTATTCCCAGTTTGACTCCGTTCTCTTTCGCCAGGTCTGCAAGTTCCCTGAATACTTTACCAAACTCGGCGAAAGATTCCTCTACAGGGCGGTCCTCAAATGCCCCTGCAAAAGTGCTTACATGATCAGCTCCGAATCTTCCCGCTGTCCTGATAACCTGCTCCAGCGTCTTCCTGTGTTCCGGATACTGGATCGGATTGCAGTAAAATCCAATCGTGCTGATGCGCTCCGGTCTTCCTTCCAGCAGCTTTTCTGTCTTTCCGGCAAGCTGTTCCAGATCTGTCCCTTCCAGAGACATATGAAAATTCAGAGAAAATGTTTCAAATCCTTTTCCCAGAAATCCCGGTAGCCACTCTTCTGCCCTTGGTCCCTGGATGCATGTTCCGATCTTGATCTGTTTCATTGTTCACTCTCTCCCTTCCTCATTCAAAGTCCATAACATGATTCTTTTCGGCAGACTCGAACACTGTCTCCATCAGGCGCATTACTCTTTTTACCTCCGGAAGCTTCACTGCCGGTTCTTCTCCTCTTAAAAGTACAGCAGCGACATTTCGATGGAAATCGGCGATATCTCCGGGCACTCTCGGAAGCTCTTCTACACGGATCGTATCCTCTCTTCTTGGAGCCATCGTCTTCGTAAGTCCTGCTGCTGTCCGCACCGGAACTATTTCTTTCTCCTCTTCTGAGAAAGCCTTTACAATCTTTCCGGACAGGTCCCAGTCCTCAACAACGGCACTTCCGTTTTCTCCCAGAACGTACCAGCGGGGCAGAGAAATAAAGTTATTCGTACCTACTTCCACAAGAACTTCCAGGCCGCCTTCAAACCGGAGAACAGCGGTAAACCCGTCATCTACCTCCTGATTTGTCACATTGGTCAAAGTGGCATATACCGTCTTCAGCCTGCGTTCCCCGGTCAGACGAAAGATCTGATCAAAGAGGTGGACGCCCCAGTCCAGCACCATTCCGCCGCCGTGTGCTTTTTCTTTTCTCCAGTCTCCCGGTATTCCACGGGATCCATGTACCCGGCTCTCTATGCGGAAAATCTCTCCCATCGTCTGATCCTTCAGTATCTCCCGGACTGTCAGGAGATCTTCATCCCATCGTCTGTTCTGGTGTACCGTCAGGAACTGGCCTGTCTTTCCGGCCATGTCCTCCAGTTCTGTAAGTTCCTTCAGAGAGAGAGTAGCGGGTTTCTCTACAATGACATTTTTCCCCGCCTCCATGGCGCGCAGTGCGATCGGTCTGTGTGTGTCATTCGGTGTTGCCACAAGAATCACATCTATACTCTCATCTGCAAGCATGGCTTCTTCTGTCTCATATGTATGAAATCCTGCTTCTTCTGCAAGTTTTCTTTTTTCTTCTTTAATGTCATAAATCCCGGCGAGCTCGATCTCCGGCACATTTTCCAAAATCTCGGTGTGCCATTTCCCCATGCCGCCGAAGCCGATCAGGCCATATACGATTTTATTCTCTTTCATCGAAGCACCTCAATATTTAGGGCGGCCTGACCGCCCCCTATTTTAATTCCTTATTTGCCCAGTTCCTCGTTGATTTCCTTCAGGATTTGATCGCCGCCCTGGCTCTTCCAGTTCTCTACGAAGGTATCAAACTCACTGATATCAGCTTTACCCATGATAATCTTTGCGAAAGTTTCTTCTTCCATCTTCTTCAGATTTGCCCATTTCGCTTCCATGGTTTCTGTCTGTCCGTTGTAAACATTGTAAATCGGAACATACTCCTCATTGACAAGCGGAGCGTCACCTACCATGATCGCTACCAGACGAGGCAGGTTCCCCTGTGCCAGGTCACTGTCAAGATTCCAGTATTCAAGACTAAAGTCATCATAAGGCTCTTTCTTGAGTTCCATAATTGCTTCCATATCGTTCTTCAGCAGTTTATGTGTTGAAAAATCTACATCGTCAATGCCGACCTCTCCTGCAAGATATTGCGTCAGCACTTCATAAGATGTCTCGATCTCATCCGCATTGTCATATGCATTGTACAGCGGATAGAAATCTGCCGTTCCCATCTCTGTAGATGTTACTCCTTCTTCTACCCATGTCTGTTCGTTTGCAATCAGGTAGTTGATGATTTTAAATGCAGCTTCCGGATTTTTGCAGTCCTTGCTTGCCACAACATACTGCGTCGTCGGCTCTGCCATATGAGTATAATATTTTCCGTCTTCGGAAAGAGGTGTGAAATATGCCCTCCAGTCTGCTGAACCTGACAGAGTTGTATCTGCAAATGTATATGCACACCACCACGGTCCGAAAAAGATTCCAACTTTTCCGGCAAGAAGAGGTTCCTTGCTGTCGCTTCTGACGAGCATCTCAGGATCGATATCTCCATCAGCATAAAGTTTTGAGATATTTTCCAGTGCAGTCTTTGTCTCCGGCTGAATTGAACCATACTCTACTTTTCCGTCCTCGCCTTCCAGCCAGTACTGCGGATAAGACTGATAGCAGCTGAACAGCGGGTCAAGTCCGAACTGGTTGCCGCCGACTGCATTCATATGATCCGCATTTCCTGGTCCAAGAATACCAATCGTGTCGTCCTCTCCGTTTCCATCCGGATCCTCTGTAACAAATGCGTTTGCCACTTGTGCCAGCTCGTCCCATGTACGGGGTGCTTCCAGTCCAAGAGCATCCAGCCAGTCCTGACGGATCCACATCTCGTTCACGCCGCCTGCAGTCAGGTTCGGTGCAGGGATTGCCATAATCTCACCGTCATCGTTTGTGATACAGTCCATCAGCTCATCACCGCCGGATTCTACATAACTCTTCAGGGCGTCAGATGCATAATCATCAAAATAGTCATCCAACGGCTGTATCATATCGTATTTTAGAAGAGCTCTGTACTGAGCTGCATTTACATTCATGATTTCCGGAACTGTATTACTTCCGATGCAGAGACTCATTTTTTCATCATAGTCTGACATAGATGCAACCCAGTCGTATACTACCTCAATGTTCAGGTCATCTTTCAACAGTCTTGTATAGGAGTTGTCTTCAAACGACATTCCTTCCGGGATCTTCGCATTCGGATTCATTTTAACGCCCAGATGTACTGTAACTGTCTCCGGATATTTTGCCAGAGGCAGATCTTCCTTTGCTGTTCCTTCTGCTTCCTTGACCGCTTCTTTCTGCCCTTCGTCAGACGAACCGCCGCAGCCTGAGATCAAAGACGCCGTCATAGCTGCAGTGCACGCTATAGCGATTACTCTTTTTAATTTCATAATCCATTTTCTCCTTTTCTTTTTTTACTGTTCTCTATTTTCACCGAACACTTTCCCGTATCGCTACTATCCTTTTACCGATCCCAGAGTAATGCCGGATACAAAATATTTCTGCAAGAATGGATATATGATCAGTACCGGGATCATGGCGATAAATATCTTCGCCGCGTCCAGCGACAGATTGTTCAATTTCATCGCCTGTGCGATCTGATCGACATTCATATTTGAATAATCAAGTGTTACTACCATCTGCTGTATGTATGTCTGGAGCGGATAGCTGCTCTGTCTCGTACTCAGCACCATTCCCTGGAAGAACTCATTCCAGTACTGAACGATCGTGAAGAGGGAGATCGTCGCAACCATCGGCTTTGCCAGAGGAATGTAGATGGAAAACAGATTCCTCCATGGTCCGCCGCCGTCTACAAAGCACGCTTCCTCCAGTTCAACAGGCAGATTCTTGAAAAAGTTTACTGCCAGGATAACATTGAAAACCTGAAGACCCATACCAAGAACAAGTCCCCATATGCTGTCCATGAGACCGTAATTTTTCATTGTGACATACCACGGAACAGTACCTCCGTTGAACAGCATGCAGAATACAAAGATCCACATGAAGATGTCTCTCTTCGGAAACTGTTTTTTTGTTCTTGACAGCGGATATGCTGCCAGAAGTATGCACACCATACTGACCCCGGTTCCTAACACAACTCGCTTGACAGATACGAGAAAGGAACCAAAGAAATCACTCTCCCCCAGGATCTTCTGATATGACAGGAGATTGAATCCCACCGGCCAGAGAGCAACCTGTCCTGCATTGACAGCCTCCCTGCTGCTCAGAGAGACGCAGAGGACATACCATACAGGCAGGATGCAGATCAGCGTGATCAGAACAAGGATCACGACATTTATCACATCGAATATTTTCGATCCTATACCTTTATTTTCTATCATTTACTGCACCTCCTCAGAATAGTTTGTAACCGGTAAACTTATCTGCCAGCTTATATCCTATAACGATCAAGATAACGCTGATCACCGACTTAAACAAGCCGACTGCCGTCGCCAGCGAGTACTGCAGATTCTCAAGACCTGCACGGTATACCCAGGTGTCGATGATATCACCTGTAGAATAAACAAGCGGATTATACAGATTGTAGATCTGATCAAAACCTGCGTTGAGCACGTTTCCAAGTGACAGGATCGCCAGGAGTGCGACCGTTGTCCTTATTCCCGGAAGCGTCACATGCCAGATACGTTTGAACCTTCCTGCTCCGTCTACCGCCGCAGCCTCATAAAGACTCTGATCTACCCCGAGTATTGCTGCCAGGTAAACTACCGTATTGTACCCGAATCCTTTCCAGATATCTGTGCCGATTACCAGAGACTGGAACAGTGACGGCTCCCCGAAGAAATTGATCGGATTTCCTCCGAACGCCTCGATCAGCTGATTAATTGGTCCTGTATATCCGAAGATGTTCAGAACAATCTTTGCCAGGATAACCCAGGACAGGAAATAAGGCAGATACACGATAGTCTGGATCGGCCGTTTGATCCGCTTAATGCAGAGTTCATTAAGCAGAAGTGCGAAGAGCAGCGGAATGATAATATTTCCGATAATCTTTCCGACCGCGATCACAACGGTATTGCACAGCACCTGTTTGACGTCGTTCATCTGAAACATATACACAAAATTTTCAAGCCCGACAAACTCAGAATGCAGGATTCCCTTGCCCGGATTATAGTCCTGGAATGCCATGACGATACCGAACATCGGAACGATACTGAAGAAAAACAGCCATAAGAGCGCCGGGATCAGCATAATGTAGTAATGCTTCACAAATCGTTTGATATACACACTAAGACCTCCCTTCCTTTTTGTAAACAGTTTATCTTCTACACCCATATCCTGCCAGATGATATTGTTTCTGATTTACCAAATGTTTTTTTATCACAAAAAAAATGTCCGATGAAAATCAGACATTTTTTCTCTCTTTTCGATATTCGGAAGGGTTACACCCATGCTCCCTTGCAAATACTCTTGCAAAATAGTGGAAATTGTCATATCCAAGTTCGGTGGCGATCTGGGTAATGCTCTTCCCGCCCTCCTCTATCCGCTCAGCCGCGGCTTTCATTTTCCTGTGTATCACATACTGATGGAATGTTTCTCCTGTCATTTCTTTAAATCTTGTGCTGAAATAACTCCTGCTCATCCCGATCTGTTCAGCCGCGTCTTCAGAGCGCAGCTCCTCCCCGATGTGCTCATCCACATACAGGATGACAGCAGCAAACGCACAGATATCATTTTTCTGCGGCGTACTGCGGCATACTTCATAGATGTTTTCCCGCCAGCGGCGAACCCAGTCCAGCATCTCCTCAACCGTATCCAGCGACGGGAACTCTCCTTCCCCGCCTGACAGGATCTGAATATCGTGAAAGCTCTTTACAAAAATCCTCTCAGCACTCCTCAGACTGATTTCCTTAGTCTCCCGGCAGAGATCTTCAAATTCTTTCTCATTGAAGATCCATCCGGTGTACATCCATCTTCTGCTCAGTTCCCTGAGTTTTTCCCGGTCTTCCCCGTCTGCCTGCCCGTCTCTGCTTGTCTGCCTGTACTTTGCGCTGACCCGCTCCAGTATCTGTTCACACTCTTCCGGGGAAAAACTGATCTTCGAGATATAGTCCAACGCCCCCATACGAATCGCAGTCTGTGCATAACTGAAATTTTCATACACAGAAAAAATTACAAACTTAATATCCGGGAATTCTTCTTTACAAA
>ERZ791682.527-NODE-527-length-19924-cov-2.59459_pt1 | contig 19924 bp, 26 predicted proteins | sample MGYA00509958_ERZ791682 | MGnify/ENA primary metagenome ERZ791682 (study PRJEB30046, sample SAMN00715194) | human gut metagenome | study: EMG produced TPA metagenomics assembly of the A metagenome-wide association study of gut microbiota in type 2...
GAATGCTTCAGGCCAGCTCATTGATTCACCTCCTGCGGCGGTTCTGGTAGCGGCATCCAGTGTGATGGAATCCACGACGCACCAGGTATTACCCACCCATCATTAGCGTCAGGATGCCCCGGGATGTAAGTCGCCCATTTCATTCGCCAGTCACCTTTCCTGTCAAACTCCCTGGCAACAAGAACGGCTGTTTTGGTATCCGGCATTCGCTCACTACAGCTTATCCAACCATCCGGAGTTACCGGAGAGTTGCCGGGTTCTTTAATGTAGATCGGAAGAACAGCCTCAATACGGTCATCATCGCAATTTTCCAGCGTATCTATGCGGTCGAGCATGATGATGGCGTTATCAATATCAGGATTGCCAGTCCACTCATTACCGCGATTGGATTCGGCAGCCTGGTTGCCAGATGCTGGCTGATTGTCGGCTTGGCTATAGCTAACAGCACGGCAGGCATCCTCTACGTTCTTCACTGCATCTGCGCAGTAGTTATAGCGATTGCATTCCACTAACTTCTGCTTGAGATTTTCAATTGCTTGCGCGACATCAGCCTGTATTGGCGGAACGGCTGTTTGCTCTCGAACGTCATTAGTCGCTATCGGTTCTGCTGCCAACTGACTGGCATATTTGTTAATGGTAACGATAAGCTCTTGCTCGGCCTCATCCAGACAATCACCGATACCTCGCCTGTCACCGTCAAAATCATCGAAATCGGCACGAATCCTGGCAACCTCCCGGATTGCGGACAACACTTCACCAGGAATAAGCGGAGAGTTGCCCGATAGTACATTCTGCTCCAGCGATGCCAGAGCAATTCGTGCCAGTTCTTCCGCTTCTTCTGCTGGCAGTACAACGTTGCTACCAGGTCCGTATGTTTCGCGCCACTGCTTGATTGTCAGTAGTCGCTCTTTGGTAATAGTGATCATGCCGCGTTTCCTTCTTTCTTATTAACAATTACACCGTCATATATTTCATTAAGGTGCCCTCTTAACTCCATGCGCCTTAATGCAGATAACATGTAATCGCATTCAACCTGCTTATTTCCAGTAAATGGCTTATCGTCAGGATTACCCCAACAGCAATTACCCTTGGGCCACCCATGTACTTTCCGTACTCTTCCGTTAACAACGTGAAGTAATCCCCAGCCAGGTGGTAAATCCTCAATTGAAATAATTCCCGGCTCACTAATAAAGAATCGCCAGTCGCCCATTCCAAGAGACGGATTTTTACGAAAACGCTTTTTTCTATCTGCCAACAAGTCAGCACGAGAACATTTCGCCTCTATCAGGCATGATGCTGAATTTCTGAATCCCATAGCATCTGGCTGTTCTCCGGTACTGGTTACAGCTATAAAGCGGTCATGAAAACAAACCTTGAACCCGTTGCGCTTAAGGAACTTGTACGCAATCTGACAGAGTTCGCGGTGTGTTAACGCCATATCACTCTCCTTTAGTGCGCAAGTGGTTTTTCCAGCGGTTTTGCGCCGCGCTGGGCTTTTTGCAAAAACCACAATCCATCATCCCGTAATGTTTCATTAACCCCATCCGTCGGTTGCTGAGTCTCACCCACTGCCAGACGCCAGGAGCGTTTCTACGAACTAACAGAATCTTTGCTTTACGGTTTTTCATCGCTTTGCTCTCCTGCGTCTCTTTGCTGCTCGTCGTGCCGCTGCAATACCGGTATGGCGGCGCTTTGGTGCCGGGATGATGTTGTCAGCCATCAGGACATGTGGCTTTGCAATTAGCGCAGAAGCCCAAAAACGAGTCGGGTACGGTAACAAGCCGATACATGCCACACGCACTACTCACCTCCGTTGATGCGAATGCCAGCGGCACGGGAATCATTCCATCGCTTTACTTCTTCACGAATTACGTCAATGCATTCTTTCGAATCCATTAGGTAATCTTCATCAAAAAGCCTTTCCTGTTCGTTTTCTATCGCAACAATGATTGCTTCAACTAACTTTTGTGCCTGAGAACCACTTTCTAACTCTGCAATGCGCTTCTCTGCGGCTTCCAGCTTCTCGCGCATATCGTCAACGTACTCGACCAGAGATCCGCCAGCAGGAATTTCGCACTCCTCGACCAGTTGGAAGTAGATATCAGCTGCGGCCCGTGTGTTGCTATGCCTAGCGTCGCCCATCTCACCTTCACGAAGAGCATCGCGTTCGGCGGTAAGATTGGCTATTTTGCTGTCTTTGCCTTCCAGCTCAACACGCAGCTTCCCTACCGTTAGCGCAATTTCCTCGTTCTCCTGGTCGCGGCGTTTGATGTATTGCTGGTTTCTTTCCCGTTCATCCAACAATGCCAGCGCGATATCTGGCGAAAAGTGCTTCATAAAATCGTTAAGCGCATTAATTCGCTGATCGAAAGGCATTACAGGTGCTTCACCAGCAATTTTTGTTTTTTCAGCGATTTCACGAAGCTTTTGATAATCAATCTTGCTCACTGGTTGCCTCCTTTACGGATCTGCGCTGCGATGCGCGAAAAAAAAGACTCCCGCGTATGACTGTTAAGAGCTGGCGCGAACGCTGCGTTAAGAACAGCAGCATCACAGCCGTCATCAATATAGAGCGCAATTTTTTTCTCCAGGCGCGCTTTGGCTTCCTGCAACTGCATACCCCGGCACGCACGCGGGATATAATCAGCAATTTGAGCGATAGCCTTTTCGTTCTGTTTAAACATGCTTCACCTCGATAGGCTTGATGGTGTCTAACAGCAGTCGACGGCGCGTATTTTCTGCAAAGTGGCGGCGTCCAGTTTCTTTGTGGTAAAACTCGTTTTTGCCAACGACCCACATCCGCTCTGTTTGGTGCAGTTTTTTTACCTTCGGGCCATCTTTGGTGATCACGGTACCGGTATGGGTTTTTACGATTGTCATTCCACTACCTCTTCGAATTTCAACTCCAATTGGTCACCCCAGATTTCACATGATTCGGAACACGAACCAGTATCAAACCGCTTGGCCAGCACCATCGCCTGATACAAATTTCTGTAGTCACTGTCGGCATACATTCTGGCAATCCCGTCAAGCGTCAGGTGGCCACGGTACATAACGTCTTTACCTGTTCTGCGATGACCATCCCTGACGTGTTTGCCTGTAACCAGTTCATTAAAAACCCGCATCAGACCTGGTTCGTCTTTACATGCAAGCCCCAGCTTTTGCGTTGACTTTTTGATGCAAAAAACACAGTTCCCGAGGTGCTCCGGGATTTGCAAATCAAAAGGTTGTTTTCGCCACCACCGGATAACATCCGACTTATCAAAATCTGACAGTTCGGCAAGATACCGGACGCCCGGTTTCGGTTTCAGCCTACGGGGTTCGTCCGCACGAATACCGAGCCATGTGATGTAATTCCCTCGCCCAAAATGGTCATCGCAATATTTCGTGAAAGGGGTGAGTTTTAGCCTGTCGGTACAGAACGCGCCGCCGATGTATGGCGTACCGTACTTTTTAACCATGTCCATAAACGGTTTAAGCACCGGCATTCGCGTCTGAATATCCTTTGGTTCCCATTCCGTATAACCATTTGGCTGCCCAAGTTCTGGATTTATATCGACCTGCAACACCGTTAGCGGTACGTTCCAGAACTTCACAACCTCACGAATAAAGCGATACGTCAGAGGATGTTCACAGCCGGTATCCATAAAAATGAAATGGACGCTAGCGCCAGCTTTTCGCTGTGCTTCCATCAGATGAACGAGATAAGCCGATGTTCGTCCACCTGAAAAGCTGACGACTTGATGCATACTCACGGTTTATTCCTGAATGCGCTTAAACTCGATTACCCACACCCAGGGATTAGCGTTCCAGCTTTCTTCACCATAGATGGATTCCCACAGGCGCTGGAACGCAACCTTGGCCATTGCGAAATCCCCCTTGGGAGTAAGGAATGTTCCCGGGTGATCAGGAAGCAAACTTCCAGCAGGCGGAACGCCCTCAGCCCTTGCATCGCATTCGCTGATATCGTTCAACCGTTCAACGCGCACGTTGGTAATTTCCAACAGAATGCGTGATGCCCATCGCGGCATGTGAATTGATGGACGCCACCCACCATCAAACTTTTCATTCACAGTGTGAGGTTTCCAGTCGGCATCATCGGGTATCGACCATAAGCCGTAATCACCAGGTTTTTGCTCGCAACTGGCCCGATAAATCCTTGCTGCGTTCTTCTCATCGCCACGACAAAGGTTGTCGTTCCAGTCCACACTGCAACCATCCTCATTGCCTAATATCGCCCATGTTTCACGAACCCAAATTCGATCGCCGACGATACCAAATGGGCAATTGAAAACACTGCTTACACCATCAGCCCCGTACCACTGAAAACCTGCACCAATTTTTCTAACCATCACTGGTGCTTCTGGACCAACTTCCGCAGGCTGATTTTTCATTATCCGCCGCGTCTGCGTTTTCCTTCCTTCGAGGATGGCCCGGACCATCTCATCGTTGAAAATCATGCCGCGCTCTTTCACTTCGCCTTTCATGCATCCCCCTTACCCATGTGCGACGATGCCGCCAAAAGTGATAGAGAACAGCCAGAAATAGATCGCGGCCATAATGATTTTGAATGCCGTGTTCATATTTTCAGCTCCTGTGATTGATTGGATACATGCCGCGCCTTGCGGCATGTTTTTATTTTCACTTTCTCTGTTTTAAAAATCAAGATTTATTAGAGCAATTATTGTTGGTGGAGAAGCGCGTTTTCATACTCCCTGACCATTAACGTAAGTACGCCGTGACTCCTGAAAACACGCGCCACTTCAATCTTATCTTCCAGCGCGAACGCAATTTTACTTAGACCAATTTTCTTCAGGAGATCAATCTTTGCTGGACCGTCATTTCTGTCATCGGTGGCAGGACGCATAGATAGCAAAGGCTCAGCCCCGTTTGTTACGTACTTCCGCAGCCAGGCTCGTGTTTTATCCCTTGCGATCTCACAGCGCCCGGTTACAAACCAGACCGTGTAAACGTTAAATAACTGGCGCACCATATCAATAACCGGAGTGATGGGAGTATCGGTGTCACAGGCGAGATTAAACTCGTTCCAGTCCTTTGTTAATGCACCTTTACCTGGTGGCGGAAGCAAATGCAGTCTGTCTTCAGTTGCCTCTGATATTGTTCCATCAATATCAACTATGACGATATACGGACGTTCCTGGTGTGCGTGTTTATTGAAAATACTCAAATGCCCTCCTCATTGGACGAAAAAAATGCTGGTGGGCGCACTCCACCAGCATTAAAAGTGACACTGTAACTGTCAGCGAACGTAAATAGTGCCGCCGTTCTCTTTTTCCCATGCATCGCTACGTGCATAGCAAACATCGAGAAGTCTTCTTGCCGCTGTTTCCTCTAAACCCAATTCGACAACCAACTGCTCATGACGGCGGGTAACCACATCAAACAGGGTATGCAGCCCTTTAGCTGCCAGATCATCAATAAATTCCGGTTCGAACGGCAGCTCTGCATCTGCCAACATAACCTCTTGCGCCCACTCGACACGGCGGACCAGTTCCGGGCGGCGGCTTTCCATCTCTTTACAGATCAATTCATGGAAGAACTCTACCCAACCTTCCGGCTGGAACTCGCGGAAAATGGCCAGCGGCTGGAAGTTTGGCATCAACCATTCGTTGATTCGGATATCAATGGCATAGCCCATGTCGCAGCAGAACTGATAAGCAAAGTCCAGCTTAGAAACGATATAAGGACGCTCGTTATTGAACTCTTTAGGCGATGAGATCCCATAAGCCAGGAGGCGCGGGAAGAAGGAGATTTGCCCTAACGTCGGATGAAGTTTGCTTGCAGGGAAACGGCGCTCAGTAATGCCATACATTTCCTTCTTGAGCGTCGCAAATTTGGCATTCTCATTAACCAGCGCGGTAACCTCTGCTTTTTTATTAGCAAATGCCACGCGCGCTTCGCTTGCATCTTTAATAGTTTTTTTGAGCTGTTGGTTAAGGTCGGCGACCTGCTTACGCAGTTCCTGTCGCTCGCTTTTAGCTTTGTTATAGCGTTTCTCAAGGTTAAAAGGATCAAGTTTCATGATCTCTTTATATTGAGATTTTAGCGTTGAAATCTGTGAGTTCCGCAGTTCAACCATCGCGGTCATTTCATTGAGTTTTGTTTCCAGCTCAATGCTTATACGTTCGGCATTATCAGCACGCTGGTTGGCGTCATGCGTCGCATCGTCGATCGCGTCCTGTTGCTGGCGTTTCAAATGTTCAATTTGTAGCTGAAGCTCTTCAATTTCTTTACCCTTCAGACCGAGATCCAACTGCATATTTTCAGCTGCATCTACCAGGGAGTTATGGCTATCAGCTTCTGCGTTATAAACATCAATAAGCTGTGCGTGAAGCATCTCCGCTGACTGAACCGCATTATCAAAAAAACGCGCTGTGAGGTCATCACAACTAACGCGGCGTTGCGCGGCCCGGATGTTCTGGATAATGGCCGGGATACCGGCATTCAGGACGTCAGGGATAGATACATTTTCGATTGATTGGTTTTGTGCTGAAGTGCTCATTTCAAAGTTCCGTATTAGCTTGTGCTTCGGTCATTTTTCCTAAGTATGAAGGAGGAAGGACTACGCAATTTGTATCCAGTCCCTCACCTATGGCAGCCTGTAAAATTCTGGCTAAGGTGAGTCTCTTGTTGCGATACCTGGTGATGACATGCCTGATACCGCCGGTCGGCGTAACAAAGGCGATCAGCCAGTAGTGATATTTCCGTCGGAATGGCCACATAGTGCACCTTGTAGATTGCTCTAATAAAAAACGTGATGAGTGTACATCACGTTTTAAAAATATGGAATTATTAGAGCAATCTTATTCTGATTCTCGCTCAAAAAATGAGCTGATAAGGGGAAGCCAATCCTCTGACACTTCGCGAGGTCGCGGTTTGCCGTGGAAAAAGATTATTCGGCAGTCTTTTGGTAATGCCCCATTCCCCCTGGAGTAACGCGCGCTCGCATATTTTGAACCAGGTTCCACAACATCGGCCTTGTAACTTACAAACCATCCTGGATACAGATCCTGAAATGCTGGTGTATCATCGCCCATAACCTTTCGTAAGAACCCCTGGTCACCCCAGCACTCAGTAGTGACACAACGAGAAATCCAACCTTCCGGATCTTGCCAGAATGAACTCCAGATATGCGCTTTAACACTATTTGGTATCCACAGGGCACCGCTGCCACGATATTGTGGATGGTAAAAATCCCTAAGCATGGTGAAGCTGGTTGGTGGATGCTCTAGGATTGGGCGTATATCACCGGCAATAACCGTGTCCAAATCCAGATAGAACAGATCATCGGTTATATCCGGTCGGAACAACTCGATTTTCGCCCACCAGCCACGGCACTTTTGCCACTGGTTGATCAATGGGACAACTTTGACGCCAGGTACATGTAAACGCTTCAGGTCTGTCAGGCAAATAATTTCATAGCCTTTTGGCAGTTGATTAACCAGCCACTGCACATCGGAAGCGTTATAGTCACCACCAGAGCGAAAAACTAAAGCAATCTTCATGCTGCACCATCACCTTTCACTTTCATCAATGTCAGGTTTCCGCAAAATACGGCACCAGTGTCGATATACTGCTGATTCCAGAATGTCTTCGGGCTTTTCACCGGAGTGTGACCAAAGATAAAACGATCTGCGCCCGAAATTTCGCCACCAATATCATCCATCGAATCACTGATACGCTCGCGCGCCCAGACAACGTTGAAAAGCGGCACCTCCTTACCGAATTGGTATTCATTATCCGGATAGTCGGCATGGGCTATAACGATAGTTTCTTGCCCGGTGTTCAACTCAATGATATAGGGCAGACGCTTTACCAGCTCCACCAGCGCCCTGGCTAATATTTCCTGATCAGTGTCCAGCATGAAGAACCATTGTCCGCCATTCATTAGCCAGTTATTCACGTTGCCATCAGGACTTAACGCATCGAGCATCAACCGCTCATGGTTCCCCATCACTGCCCTGAACCAGGGCATCTGCAATAGTTCCAGACATTCGACATTTTCAGTACCGCGATCGATAAGGTCGCCGACCGATATCAGTAAATCCTGCGCCGGGTCAAAATCCACACGATGGAGTTCGGACATCAGTCTGGTGTAGCAACCATGCAGATCACCAACAACCCAGACATTCCTGTATTTGGTACCGTCGATACGGTGATAAATTGTGGGTGCCATCATGTATTCTTCAGCCATTCTTTAAGAGTCATCTGCGGAATACCTCCCATTTTCCCGCATGAAACAACGTCAATCTGTTCACGCGCAGACTGGAATAACAAAGGCAGGTGACTTAGATTTTTTGGCGTGCCGCCGGAGTGAACGCGTAGTTCTTGCGTAGCGTCAACGCCCACCAGAGCTACATGTTTGAATCCGATATGGAAAGCCAGGTTCAGAGCACCATATGCACTATTGCCGCTGGCAATTTCATTCTCATCTTCGCAAAGGCCGAAATGTGCGGACCAGCGCCACGCCCACCACTCGGGAGAATTCGTATTTTTTGGCTCCATGCCGCGTTCAGCCACACGACGGAAGCACAGAACGCCATCTCTGACTTCACGTTCTTTAACATCGGGTAGTGCCATGCAATAACAAACACCACGGCGACGGCGGCCACGACCAACGCGCCGCATATTGTCTGGGGATGGATCAAGGGTGAAAAAATAAGAAGCGCGGTTAAGCCAGTCGATGGCCCCATTGACCGCTATAATCGGCACTCCGCGCGGCGCAACAAAGTTTGCGGCGCTTGGGCCACTGCCGACGATAATAACGCGATCACTGCCTCTAAATTTATTCTTGGGAAACATTGAATTGCACTGCTCCTACTTGCATTCAAAATATGTAAATCTGCGTGTTTTTTGCGGGTATCCAGGAACTGCTGTTGCCATTTTGAAATAGACACCTGCGTTGGATTCCGTAGTGCTTGAGGGTGCGCGCCATGCCAATGAAGGCCGTTTTGCAGAGAACAGTCATAGCCGACTAATACCACTACTTCAGCCCCTGATTCAGCAGCCAGACTGATAGCCTGCGCGCCGCTATTTACCCCTTCCGCCGGTCCACAATATCGCCTGTACTCCAACGAAAATGATTTCGCCGCCGCCAGGTTGGCTGTCACTTTGCGGAATCTCCCTCCCGGTATGGTGGATCCGTATTGCTTCCACCATGACAAATCACCGGCGTATAAGGCATAAATGTCATCGAACATCTGCCAGGAATTGTTAACCGCGATGATTGAACAGCCAGTTTTTTCTATAGCAGCACAGTCCTCACGAGTGAGTGACGGTCCGCTACCGACACAAAAAACAGTCCTAGTCGCCCTGGGTGGTATGTTCATTCTCAGCTGCAAATTCAGCCTCCAGGCGAGCATTCATTTCAGCGATTACAGGGTCCACTACAGCATCTGTTTCCTGTTCATTACGCGGCATGACCGATGCCAGCGACTCATAATTAACCTTGGATGACACGATTATTCTCCCGATGTTAAAGCGCACTACCACAAAGAGCTTACATGCACTAATTAATTTATTATTTTAAGCAGCATGCAACCACTTATCGCCGTTCAATACTTGCTCAATAGCCTCACCCTTTTTAAGACTTATGTATTCCAGGATGGCGGTAATCGCTTGTTCTGCACCGTACGCAAGAACGACGTAGTAACCTTCCTCTCTAAGCCTGCGCATCCAGGCGATCTGCTCTTTCGTCGGGGCTTTACCATTTGGTTCTTTAAGCTCAATTCGCATGCCGTGATAAATACCGCATGCTTTATCGAGACTCATGTCCGGATAACCTTTTTTCTGCCCTTCAGCCTTCATTTTCCCGGCGGTTGCTTTTGAACGTTTCCCTCCGTTAGGCGTTGCATGCAACAGCTCATAGATGTCAGGGTGCTTGCGTTCGAAGTAATCAAAAATGAAAACCTGCTCGAAGTGCTCGCAATTTCCGTCGCGCAGGTCTGGGTTCTTTGCAAGTGCTGCAAGTGCCTTCGCATGTGGAGAAACTTCTTTTACCGGCGCAAGCGATAAGAATGGATCCTTTTTGGTTTTTGGCCTGGACCGCCCCTTATTTCGACGCTCACTAAAAGCCTGAAACTCTTCCTCAGTAAAGCGCAACATAATCAGTCAAATCCTGCCGGTCGCATGCCATATTTACGCTGTTTTGCAGCCTGCTCTTCCCTGTGCCATTGCGCACACTCAGCGTCACAATAGATGCCTGATTCGATCGGTTCATTGCAGTAACGACACTTCCCTGTAAATACCTGGCTCACGACCTGTGCCTGCTTTCTGATGTTATCGATGGCCATGTCTTTGAGAGCTTCTAATTGATTCATGCTCAGCTCTGCATCATCAACACGTTCTGCCAATTTTGTTTCCTCGTGAAGAACCTACGTAAGGGCAGAATGATACATTTCACAATCAAAATTGCACTAATAATTTTCTTTTATTGAGTTAAATATTCAACAAATGACTAGCGGTAGAATCACCATCATCTATTTCTGGCAGGCTGACTATGGCTACATCAATCACTACAACCCAAAGCACCCGGCAATATCCTCTGTCGCGGTATGACGACCGCAACATAGCCGATCCAATACTCAGGGCAGAGCTACGCAAAGAGGTGATGCTTATGTGTGAATCGAACGACAAGAATCTGACGATTTATTACGTTCTTCCCGATGAGCAATATCGCCCGGATTTGCTGGCTTACCGTATGTGGGGCATAGCAGAGCTACGCTGGGTTGTGACGCTCGCCGCCGGGCTTGAGGATGAGTCTCAGGGTATGACTGTTGGCAAAAAATTAAAACTCCCACCTGCCACCTGGATCCGCGAAATGATTCGCCATTTCCAATACGACGGCCAGGTAATAGGGACATTATCCATTGCGTAAGGGAAATGAATGCCAACTGAATATGCTCGCGACAACCTTGGTCGCTATCAGACTGATGGATTAAGTGCAAAAGACTTTAACAAGGTCTTCGATCTTATCCGTAAACAGCAGCGTCAGAATCGGCGAAACGCGCGACGTACACTCACCCCAAGGATTATGGGGATGCGTAACCGCGAACTTGAGGCATTCCTCAGCCTTGGGAAAAAGAAAGATGGCACCTACTTTACGCCCGATAATATACGCAGTTTCAACACCTCAAGGCAGGCTCATAAAACCAAATTCAAGAGCACGGTACCCGGCATTACCTATGCTCAGCTGGTGGCGCAGTCCACCAGCATTGATATAAAACGCGCTAACAACAAGGTTTCTGATGGCACAGGGATCAAAGCCGCGACATTCCTCGGGCTAAAACACAACCTTGCATTGATATCTGTTAATGCCTCGGATGAGTCGGTCCACCAGCATCACCGTGTCAGAATTCGATTTGAGGAATGGGATAAAGCCGTTGAGGAAATTGCTGAAGACGGTGCGAAAAAAGCCCGAATCGCTGCCGATCTCTGCAAGGGCCGGGTATCTTTCGACTGTGATTGTGGGAGCCATCAATACTGGTATCGTTATATGGCCACGGCTGGTAACTATGCTGTCGCGCCGCCAAAAGAGTATGCATTCCCCAAAATCCGCAACCCTGATCTGACTGGTGTGGCTTGCAAACATGTTTTGCACGCTATGACGCGTTTTCAGTCTCCCACATGGCACAAGGCCATCATTATTGCCCTGGAAAAAGCAGCTGAACAGGTAGCCTTCGGCGATGACAAGCGGAAGACAACAACCTATTTCAAAGGCGAACTGGCTAAATCGCTCGCGCGCAACCGGACAACAACGACGGATCAGGCTAAAGCGGCGCGTGAGTATGAGTTATATCTGAAATCTCAGGATGCATTAGGCAAAAAACTACGCGCCAAAGATAGCGCCACGGACAACGTTCGCCGGTTGTTAAAAAAAGCTCGCACCACGGCAAACAGGAAGAATGCCGAACTAAAAGCCTCGCGGGTGAGGGAAGCCCAGGCTCGCGCTGAAGCCGACGCTCTCAAAAAAGCCCTGCAAACGCAGGCGAACAACCTCATAAAGTTTTTCATGAGTCAGGGAATGGACAAGGCCGCTGCCACCGCGCAGGCGCGAAGCATTCTTGAGACACAAATTAACGAAGCCCGTAAACGGAAAGGATAATCGATGGCTGGTTTCTTTGATGACATGTTTGAGGACACAGAACCATCACAACAAGTGACTGGTGATAACCTCCCGGACACCGAATCGGATCCGGATATTCCAGGCGAAGGTTCTGAACTGATTGAAGAGGAAGATATTGATGCTGAAATCGAAACCGATGGTGTTAACGTTGGTAATATTGTTGATCCTGTGGAGGACAATCACCTTCCCAATCTGGATCACGGCCTGCTTAGTGATTCTGGTGTGCGCCACCGTTATCAAGGTCATGCAGTTTTTAATAACCTTGTGCGGATGGACTGGCTCAAAGCAATCAAGCTAGACCCTGACTCATTCGATGCAGTTCTGTATCGCGCAATACCTTACAGAAACAAAAATGCACCTGAAACGGCACCTGAAATAATAGAACCGAACCAACGCATATATGACTATCAGGATCCAGAACTGATAACGGCCCTCGACTGCCCGGATGAGATGGACGCCTTCTACGCGCTATACGACGGCAGTGATAATACGGGAATTAGCGACAGTGCTTTAATCCTTCGGTTAGCTGCCGTCAATGTGCCAGTGGGTTCTATGCTCGAATGGCTGGAACAGCTGTCAGACGGCACAACCATTCGCCGCTTCTGGTACATCCATAAAATATTCAATTACGGCACTGCCAGGGTAGGCAGTTTGTTTTATTGCGTGCCTTCACGCGCCTTTGAAGGGAATTTCATCGGTGATTCTGAATAATCAGGAATGGCTACTGGCCATCTTTAAGAAAAAAGGTCTTACTCCAACTGGTAAGCTGGAATTTGCCACTATTGATGGCATTGATTCGGCGCTCGCACAGGCTTTAAACGAAGCGTTCGACTCACAAGTTGTCAGCTTTAATGATCGCATTAACCAGTCGTTCCGGGAGTTCCTGAAACGCACACCAAGAGATCGCATAACGCTCGGCACTTTTAGTGATGTGAAGGAGTGGTTGTCGTCATTTGAAGCCGATCGCGCCGGGCGCAAAGATACAGCCTCTGCTGGCCCGGTAAATAAGCTGGCAATGCCGCTTGTGAATCTGTCTCGTTCTCCCGCGTTTTCAATTTATGAAGGTGAACTGTGCCGGGATAATTACGATGAAGGGCATGTCACCAATGAAAATGATGAGATTGAAGCCCTGGTATCGACTATCCCTTTCTCACTGGAATATTCGCTATGGATAGCCAGTGACGAGAAGGAATCTCTTGGGATGGTTACAACTGCATTAGCATTCTGGCTACGAATGTATGCCAGCCTCGGGCAGGCATCTTTCACTCACAGAGCCAATGTCGGCGGTTATGAGATACCGGTTACCTGTTACATAGAAGGGCAAAAATCAATCGCATTTCAGGATCTGACCACCGGCACCGCCGATAACAGGCTGTTCGCGGTTGGATTGAACCTCACAGTAGTGGCGGAGCTTCCTATCCTGGCTTATATGCAGCAAACCACCGGCACCATAACGGTAAAAGCGAAAATTCTGGAGGAATGAGATGGCCACAAAGACCACCACAGCCCCGGAAACTGATTCAAAACGCACTCAGCTATTCCTGCAATCTGTTTCAATTGGGCAGAACGAAATCCCTCGCGAAATGATCGTAGGATGTACCTATGTCGAACCCGGGGAGCTATCTGGTCCCCAGCTTATGCTCATGGTCAGGGATTCAACGGCTTACGTGGTCAATAAGCTGGGGGTGAAATTTGGGACAATACTGACCGTTTCACTTGGTGATCCGGAAGGTCATGGCGGCATCCTCTTCTCGGAAGAGTTCTTTGTTCTTAAAGCGCCGCGCAAGGACGATACTGTACTGATTTACGCGTTTAGTAACCCGGTGCGGTTATTAAAAGTTCCGTCCACCAGCGCACAGTATTTTGTTGATAAGCCACCATCAGCCGTAGTTTCCTCTCTTGCCCCTGGTCTGAAGGTAAATGCTGACTCATTCAGAAAAACATCCACATACCACCTAAATGTTGGAGAAAAACCGACCAAGGTATTGCAGGAGATAGCCCGGGATACCGGTTCTATGTGCTGGGCATCCAGGGGGACGATCAATTTTAAAAGTATGGAAAAAATGGCAAACGCCGCTCCATCGCTTACTTATGAGTCCGCCAATCCCAACACATCCGGATTTACAATTAGTCAGTTCAACATCCTGAAGGCCGATTATGAATCCCAGCGCCGCCACAATTACAGAATGGCCAGTTATGACATGACCAAAGGTGTGGTTTACTCAGGTAACCAGGAAGACCCCATTAAATTTACGAGCAATCCCGATCCTACCGCGCTGGCGAACTACAACAAATTCATTCTCCCCCGCCTCGATATGCTGGTGGAAGGAAATGCCGCGCTAACTCCGGGTACGACGCTGAAAATTGTCGTGCATAACACGGCAGGTGACGGAGAACTCGATGAATCAATCCCTGACAAAATGATAGTGATGTCCGTGACTCATTTCGAAGACCGCTTTCGTTTTGTCAGCCGTGCACAGTTAGGAGTGGTGAATGGGTAGTTTGACAGGGAAGTATCGGGCTGTAGTGATAAGCGTCGATGACCCTAAAGGTCTGATGCGTACACAAATACGTGTTGTCGGCATGATGGATGGGTTACCAGATGCCTCATTGCCGTGGGCAGAAGCTATATTGTCCAATGCAAACACGTTTTCACCATTTCTGCCCGGCGATAAAGTATGGGTAGAATTTCCCTACAATGGGGATTCGCGATGGCCATTGATAATCGGTTATGCACAGGATGCATCCGGTGGCGCTCCCAATGTGCCGCCTGAAGCCTCAGGACAAGGTGAAGGCTATGTACCGCCTGAAGTTGAAGGTGCACCAGCACAACCATCAACCAGCGCCAAAAAAGACTTTATTTCGTCGCGGAACGGACTAATGGAGGTCCGGACGGCGGGCGGAGCCTGGGCCGTTACGCACTTGAAAAGTGGAACAACAATCGGGTTCAACGAGGCCGGGGAGTTATATGCCATTTCTCAAGGTCCGGCATTCATCTCTTCCGCAGGAAATCTCGATATAAAGTCAGGCGCGGATGTCGCCCTGAAGGCGGGGGGAAGTATGGCGATAGAGGCCAGCGGGAATCTATCCATAAAAGCCGCTCAAGTCTCTGTTGACAAGGCTTAAGAAAAGCCCGGCGTTCGGGCTTTTCTGTTATGACGGGTTCAATTTTTTATCCGTTACCGCGCGACGGTTTCTGCGTGATAAACGTCTCAAGCATCTTTTCCGCAATTGCCGACCAGGTGTGACACTGGACCTTTTCAGCATTTTTCACGCGATCAACGCGAGCAATAACCTCATCCCAATCAATCCGCGACTTGATAACCATATGGTTCACCAACTCCAGGCGATCCGGCGGAAGGCAATCGGGCGGAGTTAATATCAACGCTCCACACATTGCCGCCTCAAGAACAGTTAATCCAAGGCTTTCGGGATGCGTAACGATAAAAATGTCACTCTTACGCAATTCAGCTGCAAATTCGGTTGCTGGTACCGGAGTCCGTCTGTATGGGGTTACCGAAATATTCCCCGGCTCAATGGTAACCAATCCGTCATCGGTCAGCGTTTTGGCCTCATACGGAACGGTCAGGCGCTGAAGGTTCATAAGGATACTTAAGGAGTGATCAAACCCACTAACATCAAATGCCGCGTGGTCTACAAAAATACGCAGAACATCGTCTGTTTTGGTTTCCAGATGGAACAGCTCCTGATTCGCTGCCCATCCAACATGTTTGTTAAAACGATTATGACGCTCTAACCTGCCGGGATTATCCAGGTACCGCCAGGTATCATCGCGGACAGTAAAAGTAATATCGACTGGTGCCGAATCCAGCATAGAACCGTCATATACCTGGGCTACCCATCCAGAGAATCGGCGACACAGTTGCATGCCTATTTCCCTGGGTACCGTAGTAAAATACCTCAATCCTGGTGCCAAAATGGCCTTCGCAGAACATGCGGTCGCAGCAGTCAACACAGCTTCAACATAATCCTCCGGGCTTTCGACGCCAGGGGAATATGGACGATGGTATTGCAATGTTACCCCTGCCTCACTAAAGGCGCAGGCCAGGTTATAAGCCCACATTTCCGTATATGTTTTCACATCACTGATGGCTGCAAATTTTCGCCCAATGATCAGGATGTTCATCGGCTTTTCCTCATTCCATTGCATTAATAATCCTCTTGCCAGTCAGCACCAGCATAGTTATCAAACCGTGAGTATTGGCCGTTAAAAGCCAATCTCACCGTGCCAATTGGGCCATTTCGTTGCTTTCCGATAATTACCTCGGCAATGCCCTTCATTTCGCTATCCGGGTGATAAACTTCGTCGCGATACAGAAACATGATCAGGTCTGCGTCCTGCTCAATTGCTCCTGATTCACGTAAATCTGAATTTACCGGTCGTTTGTCCGCACGCTGTTCAAGCGATCGATTAAGTTGTGACAATGCCACCACCGGTACTTGTAATTCCTTCGCCAACGCCTTCAGTGAGCGAGAAATCTCGGCAATTTCCAGCGTTCGGTTATCTTGCAGCTCGGGGACGCGCATAAGTTGCAGGTAGTCGATCATAATCATGCTCAAACCACCATTTTCTTTATAAACACGACGAGCGCGGGAACGTAGCTCTGTCGGCGTCAGGGCACTTGAGTCATCAATAAAAATATTCTGCTTGTCCAACAGAATCCCCATTGCGCCAGAAACCCGCGCCCAATCCTCGTCGTTAAGTTGCCCTGTTCGAATACGAGTCTGATCAACGCGTGCAAGAGAAGCCAGTGAGCGCATCATCAGCTGGTGGCTCGGCATCTCAAGGCTAAAAACCAATACGGGCTTATCGTTACGAACTGCGGCATTTTCGACGAGATTCATCGCAAACGTGGTCTTCCCCATAGATGGGCGGGCGGCGACAATGATGAGATCGGACGGCTGAAGCCCTGACGTCTTCTTATTGAGATCGGTAAATCCCGTATCAAGCCCCGTTACACCATCATGTGGTCGCTGAAACAACTCTTCTATGCGAGATACCGTTGCATCGAGAATGCTGGCGATATCTTTTGGACCACTACCGCTCTTTTGTCGTTTTTCAGCTATTTCAAAAACGCGGCGCTCGGCCATATCCAGCAATTCATTGCTGCCCCTGCCATCCTGCGCATATCCAGCTTCGGCTATTTCATTTGCGACGGAAATCATTTCACGAACAACCGCGCGTTCACGAACGATATCCGCATAAGCACAAATATTTGCCGCGCTGGGCGTGTTCTTTGACATCTCCGCAAGGTACGCAAAACCACCGGCGCGTTCTAATTTACCGTTCTGTTCAAGTGCTTCAGCAAGTGTTATCAAATCAATCGGTTTGCCATGACTTAATAACCTCTCCATCTCACTGAAAATTTCACGATGAGCACTGGTATAAAAATCATCAGCAACTATACGATCTGCAACTTCATCCCAGCGGCAGTTATCAAGCATTAAGCCACCAAGTACAGCTTGTTCTGCACTAAGGGAATTTGGCATGGATTCAAGAGGGGATGCAGACATTAGCACTCCACCCAGGCGTGCTGAATGTCAGATATAATCGGCATACTCAAATCACTCCTAACGATATGAGTCATCACCAGAAAATCAGGATTAATGCGCCGGACTCTTCCCGGCTGTCACACCGAATCGCCAGGATGGTGAATCCCTTTACCCGAGAAACAACAAACGGTGGCTTGCACATTCCGGCTACCTGGTTCGTTGCCTGAGCTAGGGGCAAGGTTCCCCCCTTTTAACGTCACCAGACCGCTAACGACGCATGTGCCAGACGCCGTGTTACAACCAAATATGGTGGCCCCTACCGGACTTGAACCGGTGACCGTGCGATTATGAGTCGCCAGCTCTAACCACTGAGCTAAAGGGCCGGATTACTGCCAATTTTGCTTACGCTTTTATTTCACCGGAACAAACGGAACAGCGGTATTACTGGTCATATACTGCGGTAATGTACCGTTCCATTTGTTGATCGCTTCCAACTCCATAACACCGGGGTTCTGGCGCAGAGCTTCACCACGTAAACGAATGGCATCAGCTTCGGCCTGGGCTTTTGTGCGAATAGCATCAGCCTGTCCGGCAGCTTCCGCGCGCAGCATGTTGGCCTCTGCTTCACGTTGTTTGACCTCTTGCTCGCGTTGCAGGGTTTTTTGGTTTGCCGTGACTTTTGCGTTAATACTGTCAATAACTGTTGGCGGGTATTCTGGCTTACCTACATAAGAGAGGCTCATCACCTGAATGCCGATTGGCGTCATTTCTTCCTGAATGTCTTTAAGGGCTGCATCAAGCAATTCAGATTTGCCACCGTCGATAAATTTGTCGGTGGTCATTTTGCTGGCTAACCGGTTCAGAGCATCTGCAACCTTCTGGCGTAGATCGGTATCAGTAATATCATCTACACCTTTGCGATAGGTCTGAAATACCGTTGTGACTTTTGCTGGATCAACCTTGTAGGCTACGCCGATGTGGTAACCAATGGTTGTTCCGTCGCTCATCTGGAAGCTGAACGGCTCATCGTATGTCTTCATTTGCTTAAAGGTCGGGAAGATATAAACTTCAGTATTCAAGCCTGTCCAGTAGCGACCAACGCCAACTACTTCACCGATACCTTTATCATCCCCCAGCTTATTTACTTTGATCCCTACGTTACCTGGCTCTACCCGATCGCATCCGGTCAGACATAAAGAACCCAAAATAATCGCTGCACTAATCAACGTTTTTTTCATTAATTAATTTCCTGGTTTTTTCACGAAAAAAGACTACTGCGAAAGCCGGGTAAATGAGCGCGAGAAGGACTCCCAACAATACAAGTATTGTGCTGTTAGATGAGATCATATTTGGCAAAAGCCAAACATACAGAACCAGTGACACAATCAAACAGAGGACGGCATAAATATATAACCGCACCCATAGCGTTCGACATTTGTTCGGATTGTTCTGCATCCTCTCACTCCATTATTTAACGAATAAAAAAGCTGCGGTGCCGGGTGCCTCCCGGTGTCCTTTGGCTGGTTATCCACCGTGGACGGGGAAACAAGGAGAAATGAATGGACTGATATAACCATTTCCCCGCGTGCGCTTAGCCGCATTCACCGCAACGGAAAGAGCATTCTTGGTGGACCTGTAGATTGGGATATGAACCCGTTACAGGAGAATGCTCTTACCTGTTACGTGCTCCGTTTCGTGGAGCTAACGGCGGGTGATCGGGCCGCACCAGGCTGGACTTATTTCAGCGTTATGCTCATGCCAGAGAATCAAACTGTGATGGTCGGTGCTGAACTCCGACACAGGGTTGTAGCAAGCCCCGCAAAGCGCGCACTACTGTAGTTGCGGCACATCAGCCTGTGCATTCACCACAATGTTGAGAACACTGGTTGTCACGCTGCAACGCAACATTTATTCGTAGATTGGGATATGACCCCGTTACGCCAGTGTTCTCAACGTTGTAGTGCCGGTTACGGTTCCGGCCAGGCCTCTTCCTCAACGGGGTGTTCTCCATACGGACTACCGTTTATTGGTCGTTCCTGCGGTTTATGTTGTGAAGCCAGATGCTTATCTTCTGGTTGCTTCAAAGAGCTGCACTTCATCACAACGGTAAGAGCACTCGATGCATTTAAGCCAAGCCCCATAAGGGAGAATGCCCTTACCTGTTGTGTTGTGATGACCGGTGCTGATCTCCGGCTTGCGGTTATTTCAGACTCTCACGGGCGTTTAATTGCCCCGCCGAACAGCTCTTTTCCGCAATAGCTGCAA
>ERZ791682.543-NODE-543-length-19515-cov-2.47641_pt1 | contig 19515 bp, 19 predicted proteins | sample MGYA00509958_ERZ791682 | MGnify/ENA primary metagenome ERZ791682 (study PRJEB30046, sample SAMN00715194) | human gut metagenome | study: EMG produced TPA metagenomics assembly of the A metagenome-wide association study of gut microbiota in type 2...
CTATTTATTGTTTGTTGATTTTTTCTTCTCTCTCTATTCTGTTGTTAATGTCCTTTTTTATTGCTTTTCTTTTCTGTCCCCTTTTCTCGTGGACAAGGATTATAATACCATAATTAATACTTCTCGTCAACAATTTTTTTAAAATATTTTAAAAATATTTTTTCTGCATTAAAAATCCCTTTATTTTATTGAGCTCTCAATCTATCTATATCAATTATTTTATACTTTCCCTTCTCAATTTTTTCTAAAATATTTTCTTCTAAAAAATTTTTTATTACTCTAGAAAGAGATGGACGACTTACATCAAAATATTCTGCTAAATCTTTTACAGATATTTTCATTTGGAAAAAACCATTTTTTTGATTTTCTAAAATATATTGGCTGAATTTTTCTCCAATAGTTTTATTAGTAAAATTATTCCAAAGGTGATTAGATAGGAACTGTGCTTTACAACTTATTCCATCTAAAAATTTTTTTAATAATCTATCATCTTTTTTCAACAATTGTATAAGTTCATTTTTTTCTATATAAAATACAGATGTAGGAGTTGTTGCATTTAAATCTACAGGAAATCTATTTTTATCTCCAAAGATAAATGCTGTAGCTAAAAGAGAAAAACTTTCTATCTCTTCTATTCTTTTTACTTCTCCACTTTCTTTTAGCATCTCTGTAGCAGCCTTTCCTTCTAAATTAATATACAATCCTTTTACCTCATCTCCTCTGAAAGCTATATTTTCATCTTGTGAATATTTTTTAATTTCATATTTTATTCCTGTAAAATATTTTTCTATATCTTTTTCTTCTATATCACAAAATAATTCTGTATTTTTTAATTTTTTTATTATATTTAAATCCATTATGCCTCCTATCATCTATACATACTTATTATTTTTATCTTATCATATTTAAACTTGAAAACATTATATTTCTCTGTTAAAATTACTACATCAAATAAATTAATTATAGGGAGATATTATGAAAAAAATTGTTATTGTCTGTCCTTCGTGTCAGAAAAAAATGAAGATATCAGATAAAACAGCTAAATATAAATGTCCACATTGTGGAAATATATACAAATACACTTTTGATAAAAAAATCATCCATGATGTTAAAGATGTAGCTGTTGGTTTTGTTACTACTTTAAAAGATATTAAGTACAATGTAGTCAAAAAATACAATGACACAAAAGCAACTTATAAATATATGAGTCAGCTTAAGAAAAATATGAAAAATGATCCTAATTGGTCAAATTACAGAAAACAGCAAGAAGAAATGAAAGATGTAACTCCTAAAAGATCATTTAAAGATCTTTTCAAAAAGAAAAAATAATAATAAAAAACAGGCTGATCTCTAAAGTTTGAATAATTTTATTCTCACTTTGTAAGATCAGTCTTTTTTATTTTTCAACTAAAAAATCTATTTCTTTTTCTATCAATTCTTTTATATCATTATTTTTTTTAGGGGCTTCTTCTTCTCTGCTCAACATTTCCATCAAACTTACAATATTACACAAAGTTCCTATCTCTATCCAATTTTTATCAAGTTGAATCTTTATATTTTCATTATATCTTTTACAAAATATTTCTCTATCTTTTTTTGTAAAAAAATTTTCATATCTAAAAAATAACCCAATATCAAAATATCTGTTTCCATATCCTAAATATTCCCAATCTGTAATATATATTTTTTCATCTTTATCTATTATAAGATTAGAAGTTTTAAAATCACAATGAATGAGGAAATTCTCTCTTTTTTTATCTATCTCTTTTTTATATTTTATTGTTACTGTATTTAACCTTTTCATTAAATCCATTCCCATTCTCTTTTTAAGAATAGGATTTTTTATTAATAATTCAAAGCATTCTTTTAAATTTGGAACTGAATTTATTTCCTGCTGATTTAAGGTTTTTATATTATGTAGTTCAGATAAAATAAAGGCTGTATTCTTCAACAATTTTTCAGAAAAACTGTTATTTTTCTCTAAATATTCATCTCCAGATATAGAATCTACATATTCATATATTATTATCCTTTTTTCCTTATTTTTTATTAATTGATTAAAAGCTAAAACAAGTTTTGGTACTGAAATTTTTTCTTTTAATATTTCAAAGGCAACTTCTTCATTCTTACTTAAATTTTTATCAGCACATATTCTTAAAAAAAATTTTCTTTGTAAAGTATTAACCCTATAGTTAGTGTTCCTTTGCCCTCTAGATATTAATTTATAATCAACTATCTTTATACTATTATTCACTTTTCTCATAATATTTATTATTTCTTCTATATTTAGTTTTTCTATTTCTATAAATCTTTCCCATTTATTCTCCATATCTTATCCTATTGCTCTTCTTTTCAAAAGTTTAGGAAATCTTATACTAAATACTGTAGCGGTTATTGAAGCTGCCAGTATTCCTGCCACTGGTTCTGCCAAGAATACTGCAAATACTTTATTTTCAAAGAACAATGGAAATATTAAAGCAAATGGCACTAAAAGTATTATTTTTTTCAGTAATGAAAGTATAAGAGAAACTTTCGCTTCTCCCAAAGCAACAAATGTCTGCTGACATGGTACCTGAACTCCCATCATAAAAAGTCCTGCTCCATATATATTCAATGCCCATACAGTAAATTTTATAAGTTCCTGATCTTCTGTAAACATAGTTACAAACATGGCTGGGAATAAAATTTCTATAAGCCATGCTACAGCACAATATCCCATACTCATAAACAGAAGTATTTTGTATGCTTTTTTTACTCTGTCTATATTTCTAGCTCCATAGTTATAGCTTACTATTGGCTGAACTCCCTGTGCAAGTCCAAAAACTGGCATTTGAAGTACCTGAATAACACTTCCACATATAGTCATAGCTCCTACTCCCAAATCTCCTCCAAACTTTTGAAGTGATGAATTAAGCACTACATTTACCACACTATTTGTACTCTGCATTACAAAAGGTGAAAGTCCAAGTCCTATTATAGGGACTATCACTGATTTTTTCATTTTAAAATATTCTTTCTTTATCTTTATTTTTGTATTTTTTCCTGTTAAAAACTTTGTTACCCATATTGCAGATACAGCTTGTGACACAACAGTTGCAATTGCTGCTCCTTGTACACCCATTTTAAAATAAAAGATTAAAATCGGATCAAGAACTATATTCAATATTGCTCCTATAAGAACTGTAAGCATACCAGTTCTTGCAAATCCTTGAGCAGTTATAAAGCTATTAAGAACTAATGTAGCCTGAACAAAAATTGTTCCACATACATAAATATTAAGATATTTAAGTCCATATATAACTGTTCTGTCACTTGCACCAAACATCATTAAAAGAGGCTTTTGAAATACTAAAAAGAAAACAGTAAGAATTATTGCCATTACTATCATCCCAGAAAAACAGTTTCCTAGTATTTCCTCTGCTGAATCATTGTCTTTTTCTCCCATCTTTATAGCAGCCTTTGGTGCTCCCCCCATTCCTAAAAGAGCTCCAAAAGCAGATATAAGCATTACTATTGGGAATGTTACTCCTACTCCTGTAAGAGCTGCTCCTCCAACTTCTGGTATCCTTCCAATATATATTCTATCTACTATATTGTATAAAGCATTTATCAATTGAGCTGTAATCGCTGGGATGGTCAAATTAATTATTAATTTTCCTATGCTATCCTTCCCAAGATCATTTTTTTTCATTTGTTCCATTTGTTCTCCCCCATTTTGGTTCTTTATATTATTTTTAGTAATCTGAAGATTTAAATGATAATTCCAGCTTTTCTAATTTTGATTCAAGTTTTCTGTATTTCACCCCTGCTGCATCCAACATTCTTTTTGATGCCATATCAGATTTTGTTCCACAATATTTATCTGAAAGATAAACAAGTTCTTTTATTCCACTTTGTATAATTGCTTTACTGCATTCGTGACAAGGGAAAAGTGCTACATACAGTGTGCAATTTTTCAATGTTTTTGTACTGTTCAATATTGCATTTAATTCTGCATGACATACAAAAGGATACTTTGTATCAAGAAACTCCCCCTCTCTCTCCCAAGGAAATTCATCATCACTACATCCTTTAGGAAGCCCATTATATCCTACACCAATTATTCTCCTCTCTTCATTCACAATACAAGCTCCAACTTGAGTATTAGGGTCTTTACTCCTTTTTGCTGAAAGAAGAGCTACTCCCATAAAATATTCATCCCATTCTATATAATCTTCTCTCTTCATAATCTTCTCCTTAAAAATATTTTTTATCATATATACCAATATATCACAACTGTCTTAATTTTTTCAAAATTTTATTTGTTATATCTGAAAATTTAAAGTAAAATAACCTATAAGTACATTACTAGGAGGCTATTTATGAAAAAAATAATATTTTTATTTCTATGTTTATACAGTCTGGCTTTTGGAATTATTGATTTTAATGAAGTAAATTGGGGTGACAGCAAGAGCAATCTTGATCTTATATTCCCTAAATTAAGAGAAGAACCCTCTCTCTATCCAGATATGAAGATATACACTTTTGAAAAACCAAATGATAATGTCAGCAAGTATACTTTCTATTTTACTAATGGAAGACTTTTTAAAATAGAAGTCCTTTTTAATAAAGAAAATGTTGGCAGAAATGAAATAAAACAAATATATGATGATCTTGTACAAAAAATGGGAAAACCTATTTCAAAAAATCCTATTGATCAAAAATTTAATGGACTTAACTTAAGAGGTAATTCATTAAAATTTGTCCCTAATATTTCTACTTCAGTTTATTACAAAGGTGTTGACACTGTAGATGATCTTGGAAAAATGATAGATTCCAATCTGATTATTGAATATGTAGATGCTACAAAAGAATAAAATCAAAAAGCTGACTGAAAATTATAATATTCTCTAGTCAGCTTTTTTTATTAAATTCTTTACATTATTTTTATAGTTAAAGAAAAATTTCTATACTTTTAAATATTGTACAACTGCTACAACAAAACTTTTCCATTCTATCATCTTTTAAAATATTAAGCCTCCATTTTTACAATATTCTTTTTTCTTCTGTTTTCCCACAATACTTTTCCACCCTCAATAACTAAAATAAATGCAAGAGCAAATATAGGAATAATAATAGCGCATTGAAGTCCATGTACTGCAAGGCTTCCTCTTCCACTCATAAGTATAAGCACATTTGATTTAAATGAAATCAACAAAGAGCTCATTGTTGCTACAAGCATAAATACCATTGGGATAAAAAGCATCTTATTATTTTTTCCTTTTTTGGAAAGCCATACAGAAACTCCAAGAAAACAAGGAACTGCAACTAATTGATTACAAGCTCCAAATAGAGGCCAAATATTCTTATATCCTCCAAGACATAACACTCCTCCTAAAAGAACTGTTACAAAAGTTCCTACATACATATTTCCAAGAGATTTTCTGATACTTCCTGCTTCTTCTCCTGCCTTAGCAGCAAATAATTCCTGAAACATAAATCTTCCAAGTCTTGTGGCAGTATCTAAAGAGGTAAGAGCAAAAGCAGATATTGCAAGTGAAATAACTGTAAAAGTAGTACTTACTGCTATTTCTCCCATTCCCAAGGTTTTGAAAAACCCTGATATAGCAGAAGCAAAAACTACTGCTGGTGTTCCTTTAGGCATTTCATTATTTGTAAATAATGCTCCTACTGCTATAAGAGCTACAACTGCAAGTCCACACTCTATAAGCATAGCTCCATATCCAATAAGTTTTGCATCTTTTTCATTATCTAATTGTTTAGATGTAGTTCCTGAGCCTATCAAACTATGAAAGCCTGAAATAGCCCCACATGCTACTGTAATAAATAAGTAGGGAAACATAACCTGTCCATTAAAGCTACTTGTCCATCCTGTAAAAGCTGGAAGATTTACAGTAGGATTGCTTCCTACAATCCCAATAACTGCTGCTATTATCATAAAATATAAAAGAAAACTATTAAGATAATCTCTAGGCTGCAAAAGAATCCACACTGGTGTCACAGAGGCAATAAAAATATATACAAATACCATTCCTAACCAGAAAGTTTTACTTAAATAGATTGGATATTTTAATCCAACAGCTATACATACTACTAAAAGTCCTACTCCTGCTATTGATGATACTGCAAGAGGGGCATTCTTTCTATGTACAAGAAAGCCAAATACCACTGACAATGGTATGAAAAGCATAGAGGCTGTTGCTACTGAACCATTTGCTGAATTATATATTTTTGTTCCATCATCTGCAATTATATATCCTTGGAATGTAGAGGCAACAATATCTGAAAATGCTGCAACTACTAAAAGAAGTACAAGCCATGAAAAAATAGTAAAAAGTATTTTGCATCTATATCCTATATTTTCTTCAATAACCTCTCCTAAAGATTTCCCTTTATGTCTTATTGAAACTATAATTGAAGAGAAATCCTGCACTGCTCCAAAAAATATTCCTCCAATAATTATCCACAGTAATACTGGCACCCATCCAAATACTGCTGCTTGAATAGGTCCATTGATTGGGCCTGCTCCTGCTATAGAAGCAAAATGATGTCCTAAAAGAACTGGCGCTTTTGCTGGTATGTAATCGATTCCATCATTAAATTCATGCGAAGGTGTCTTTCTCGAAGGATCCACATCCCATTGTTTTGCCAGCCACGAACCATAGGTTACATATGCAATAAAAAAGCATAAAATTGAAAATACTAAAATCATTACTCCATTCATAAATCTTTCCCCCCTAGTTTAATATATTATTTTTGTTCAAAAATTCTTTCATATAGTTTATTCAGAACTTTTCCTGCTTTATTTGTTGTTATTTTCATATTTTCTACATCTATAACAGCTATTCTGCCTGAACTGTATCCTCTTATGGAAAAAAGGTAATTTTTTTCAAATTTATATTTTTCTATTTTTCTTTTTATATCATCTGAAATCCTTTTAGAAGTAAATATGACAACAGTCAAGAAGGTATACATATGATTTTTCTCAGGATATTTTTCCCCTTTTCTCACTAGAAAAGGTTCCATATACTCTTTTAGCAGTTCATCAGTTTTATTTAAAACGTTTATAGTCATTTCAGATACATCCATAAAAATAATATGTTCATAACTTTTAGCTTCCCAAAGCTGCACTTCTTTCACTAAAACATACTTTTCAGAATGAGAGTAAAAATGACCATAAGCCAGATATTTTTCTCCATTTATCTCCTTATCTCTATATATATCAAATGTTCCCTTGTATTGTTCTGTTATCCTATTAAAATATTCCCCTGTTGTCATAATATGCTCCTTATTTCTATCTTTTTACTTCATAAGTCCAGTTAAATTTATCCTCTGCTTTTCCCCATTGAATATCTGTCAATGTATTATAAAGTCTTTGAGTAAGTTCTCCTGTTTTAAAATCATTAATCGTAGCTATTTCTCCCTTGTAGTTCAGTTCCCCTACTGGAGAAATAACTGCTGCTGTTCCTGTTCCAAAAGCTTCTTCCAGTTTTCCTGCTCTTGCTGCCTCCATCAGAAAATCAATGGTAAAATGTTCCTCATGAACTTTATATCCCCATTCTTTTAGCAGAGTTATACAAGAATCACGAGTTACCCCTGGAAGAACTGTTCCATCAATAGGGGCTGTATATATTTCGTTATCTATTTTAAACATTACATTCATAGTTCCAACTTCTTCTACATATTTTCTTTCTACTCCATCTAGCCATAACACTTGAGTATATCCAAGCTTTCTTGCCTTTTCTTGAGCAGCAATACTAGAAGCATAATTTCCTCCACACTTTGTAAATCCTGTTCCTCCTTTTGTTGCACGAACATATTCATCTTCAACATATATTTTTATAGGGTTTACTCCTTCAGGATAATAATTTCCTACTGGAGAAAGAATAATAATAAACTTGTATGAAATTGCAGGATGTACTCCTACAGCAACTTCAGTAGCAAACATAAATGGACGAATATATAAAGATGTTCCTTCTAAATGAGGAATCCATTCCTTTTCATGGGCTACAATGGTTTCTACTGCTTCAACAAACATTTCTTCTGGAACCTCTGCCATACAAAGTCTCCTGTTAGAATTTCTCATCCTTTTTGCATTCATTTCTGGACGGAATAAAAGAATACGATCATCTGGCGTACGATATGCTTTTAAACCTTCAAATGTTTCCTGAGCATAATGAAGAACCATAGAAGCTGGACTCATAGAAATTGGACCAAAGGGAACTACTCTCGCATCATGCCATCCTTGTCCCTCATCATAATCCATAACAAACATGTAATCAGTAAAATGTTTTCCAAATCCAAGTTTATTTTCATCTGGTTTTACCTTTAAATTTTCCGTTTTTTCTACTCTTATTTTCATGTTTTTCCCCCTTAAAAATATATGGTTTCTGTTAACTTAAAATTTTTATATAAAAAAAACAGCCCGTCAGGCTGTTTATATCAACATTATTAAAATATTCACAATATTATTATAAAAGAATATTATTATTCTCCATTTAAAAATCTAATCAAATGAAACAAATTTATCTTTTATAACAAGAGGATTGTGGAATAATGTCGCAACTCTTCCTAACATAAATATCTGTATATAATTTTTTTCTCTGCATATGAGTAGTATATATATGACAAATATTATGCTTGATATCACGAACATCTTTTTTCCTCCTCTTTTTAAAATCTTTTTTATAGATTTGAGTATAAACCTAAATTTAAAAAAAATCAAGTATTTTTTGAAAAAAAAATTTTATTCCATACTTTTTGAAAGATATTTTTCAAAAATAATAGAATAAAAAACAGCAGTTAAGATTAATTAGCCTCTTCTGCTGTTTTCTTCCATTTTTTATCAATAAATATTTAAATATTTTTTATTGAAGTTTCATTAACACTCCACCAATAACGAATAATGACCCAAATAGGAAAAGCCATCCTTGGAATTTAATTTGGAATTTTGCCCAAATTCCCCATTCTAATTTAGCAATACCTAGTATAGCCATTAAGATTCCTGATGTAGGAACAATAAGATTAGTAAATCCATCTCCTAATTGGAATGCAAGAACTGCAACCTGTCTAGGAACTCCAACCAAATCTGACAATGGAGCCATTATAGGCATTGTCAATGCTGCTTGACCAGAACCTGATACAACAAAGAAGTTAAATACAGATTGGAATATATACATTACCCAAGCAGAAGCTGCTGCTGGCAATCCTCCAAGTCCATTTGCAACCCAATTAAGAACTGTATTAAGAACACTTGGTGTTCCAGCTTCTGTTCCACCTAATACAAGAACTATCCCTTTTGCCATCCCTACTACTATAGCTGCTCCAATTAAGTCTTCTGCTCCTTTTCTAAATGAAGTTGCTATATCATTTACAGTCATATCATTAAGTTTGAAAACTACTCCAATTATCCCTGCTACAACACCCATTATTACAAATTGAGTAGCGATTTCAGGAAGATAGTAGCCAAACACTACAACCCCATATATTATCCAAGCCATTCCTAAAAGTACAACTAATAAAACTAATTTATGTCCAAATTTAAAATCAACTTCCTGTTGGTCTTCTAATTTAAATTCCTCTCTATAATATCTATCAGCTTCATATGAAATAGAACTTTGAGGATTAGCTTTTACTTTATTTGCATATCTAATAGTATAGAATATTCCAAAGGCTGTAAAGAATGTCCACATAGCCATTCTGAATCCTGCTGCTGAAAGTACAGGAATTCCTGCTACCCCTTGCGCTATTGCAACACTGAAAGGATTCATCCAAGATGTTCCAAATCCTATTTGTGTAGAAACATAAGTAATCAATATACCAGTTATTCCGTCATATCCCATTCCAATTACTATTGGAATAAGCACCATAGCAAATGGTATTGCCTCTTCTCCCATTCCAAATACTGCTCCACCTAGTGAAAATACAAAGAACACTATTGGTAGAAGCAGCCATTCTGATCCTTTTGTTTTCTTTATTAAAGCATAAAGTCCTGATTCAACTGCCTTAGTTTTTAATATGATTCCGAAAGATCCTCCAGTGATAAGAATAAATGCGATTACCCCTACTGCTGTACCCCATTTATCTCCACTTACAATCCCTTCAAATACATAGTTTGCTACTCCAACTTCTCCACCTGGTTCAAAGAATTTTATTCCCTTTACTAAAGGTTCTCCTTGTTCATTCAATTCATAAGCAAAACTTCCTGCTACAGGAACTGTTCTAGTTTTTTCTGCCCCAGTTTCAGTTATATAAGTAACTTTTTCCATTTGGAATTTTCCTACTGGAACCGTATGTGTTAATATTGCAGCCAAAATGACTACAAAAAATATAATTACATACGTATCTGGCATGTTAAACTTTTTTTTCATTTTTACCTCCACAAATTTTTAATACTATTATTATACTTTATGTTTTTAATTAAATCAATACTTAATGATATAAACTATATTTAAAATTTTTAAGAGGTATTTCATCTGCTGTTTTTTTATGAGTATTTACACTAAAATCTTTTTCCTTGACTTATTAATTTCCCCTCTTGACTATAACGTTTATACTCTTTTTCCTTACCATTTTCATAGATATATTCTTCTGATATCTTTCCAGTTGTATAAAAAAATCTTTGTACTCCATCTCTTTTTCCAGATTTATAATTTTCCTCAGATATAATAATATCCCCTGAATACTGTACCCATCTTCCTTCTTTTTCATCCATTTGATAATTTCCCTGTTTATATAATTTTCCATTTGGATAATATTCAGTTACAGTTCCATGGCGAAGTCCATTTTTAAATTCTGACTCTCTTTTAAAATAATCTTTTCTATCAAAATCAGTAGGTGTATAGTATATCTGTTTTCCATCCATTTTGCCATTTTCATTGTAGTTATAGATAGAAACATTCTTTCCTTTTTCATCAAAAGTATTCCATATTCCAACTCTCATAGAATCCTTATATGTCCCTGATGTTTCTATATCTCCTTTTCTGCTGTATTTTTTATAATCACCTTCCAACCTATCATTGGAATATGTTTCTTCTACAGATACCTTTCCATCTTCAAAGTAAGTTATGAACATTCCTTCTTTCTTTCCAGAAACATAATTTAATCTTCTGTATATTTTTCCACTAGGATAATATATTTCTACAGTCCCATCTATACCACCATTTATATAGTTTCCTTGCTCTATTTTATTTCCATTCTTATCATATTTTATATATGTTCCATTGAGAACTCCCCCTTGAAAATTCTCTTCCCAGGCAAGAGTTCCTTTTTTACTTATTCCCTGCCACAATCCATCTTTTCTATCCTCTGCATAATTTCCTTTTACTTCAATATTTCCATCTTGATAATATTTTACATAGTTTCCATTCTTTTTTCCATCTTCATAAGTTATTTCATATTGAAGATTTTTTCCAAAATATATTTTCTCTATTCCCTCTTTTTTTCCATTTGTATAATCTATTTCACTTTTTTTATCCCCATTAGCAGCATATATTACATACTTTCCATTAAGTACTCCATTAACATATATTCCTGTTGCTTTTATATTTCCATTTTCATATTTTGATATATATTCTCCTGTTGGTTTATTTTCTCTGTATGTAACTTCTTCTTTTAAAAGTCCATTAGTATAAAATCTGCTCCATTTTCCATCTCTTATTCCATATTTATATTCCCTTTTTTCCTTTATTCTTCCATTTGTATCATAAAGAATTTCTTCTCCATCTTTTTTTCCATCAGTATATGAAGTTTCTGATTTTATAGAACCACTGCTATAATATTCCTTGTACACCCCATTTTTTTGTTCTCTTTTTACAGTTGTTGGAAATGTTTTTACTTTTGGAAGCGGAGGTGTTACAACAGTTTTTGTAACTTTTGTTGTTTTTACTGTTGGTTTCTTGGATGTTTTTGATAAAATTGCTGCTATTTCCATATTTTTTTTACTTTCATTAATATTAGCCTCAATCTTTGATTTTATATCCAAATCTTTGATTTTTGTTTGAGCAAGGTACACTCCTCCAGCTAATATTGCTGATATAATCAATATTACAATAAATGCTATAAAAAAATTTTTTCCTTTTTCGCTCATGTACTTTCCCCCATTCTTGTATTTTTACAACTATATTGTACCATCTTATTCCTTTATATTTCCATAACCTTTTTCATATATTTTTCAAAATCGACAGACTTTAAATACAATTTATCAATTTTTTACATAACAGTTCAATATTTTTGTATTTTATATTAATTTAAAATTTAAAGAACAGTTACACTCACTTTATTTTTTCTTTCCTTTTCATTGAAAAAATTGGTGCAGAATAGAAATATCTAAGGTATAATTTTAATAAGGTCAACATTATAATAAAGAGGGGGTATACATGAAAAAAATATTATCTATTATTATGACATCTGTTTTATCATTTAGTTTATATGCTGTAAATACAGAATATAAAACTGATGTAGTTATTGTTGGAAGTGGGGGAGCTGGTATGACTGCAGCTCTTTTTGCAGCTGAAAATGGAGCTAATGTAGTTTTGTTAGAAAAAACAGGATATATGGGGGGAGCTACTCTTATGTCAGCAGGAATTATTCCTGCCACAGGAACTAAACAGCAAAAAGATGCTAAAATTGATGATTCTATAGAAAATTTCAAATTGGATATATTCAGAGCTGCAAACTATAGTCAAGATAAAGATATGGTTGAAACTGTTGCTTCTGAAGCTAAATTAACTATTGAGTGGCTTGAAAGCCTGGGGGTTAAATTTAACCTTATTACTAATGCTTTATATTATGGACAATCAAATTATAGAATGCACATAGCTGAAGGTTCTGGAGCTGGTATGACCACTAAAATTATAGAAGCAGTAAAGAAAAACCCGAAGATTACTGTGCTTAATTTTACATCTGGAACTGGGTTGATAACAGATAAAGAAGATGTTGGTGGAGTTAGAGCCAAAAAAGCTAATGGAGAAGAAATTGAAATATATGCTTCTAAAGTTATTTTAGCAACTAGTGGTTTTGCCTCTAATGAAGAAATGCTCAAAAAATATATTCCCGAAATAGCTAATGCTTATCCTTTGACAGCTCCTGGGGCAACTGGAGAAGGAATAGTATGGGGACAAAAACTAGGAGCAGAATTAAAAAATATGCATGCCTATCAAGGCCATGCAGTTTTCAATCTTCAAAGTAAAAGCAGTATGGATCTTTCTATTCTTTCAAGAGGAGGTATTCTCATAAATAAAGATGGAAAAAGATTCACTAATGAAATAATGGGATATTCTGAGCTTACTCCCCATGTTGTAAATCAAAAAGATGCTGCTGCGTACATACTATTTAATAAAGAAAATGCTGAAAAAACTAGCAACTTCAAAAATTATACTTCTGCTGGAATAGTTTTGGAAGGAAAGAATACAGCTGAAATTGCTAAGGCTATGAGAGTAGATGAAAAAGAACTTGGAAAAACTATTAAAATGTATAATGAAGGAATAGAAAAAGGAGAAGATGTCTTCAATAGAACTAAACTTCCAAAAAATTTCAATGGCCCTTATTATGCTATTGAAATAACTGGAGATTTAAGACATACACAAGGTGGACTTGTCATAACTCTTGATGGAGAAGTAAAAAAAGAAAATGGAGATAAAATTCCTAATCTTTATGCTGCTGGTGGTGTAACTGAAGGGTTTTCTGGTGCTGGGGGACCTAACTATATGTCTGGCAATGGACTTTTACAGGCATTTGTTTTTGGCAGAAGAGCTGGTATAGCTGCTGCTAAATCAATAACTAATCCTATGGATAAAACTATTATCAATAATATTACTAGTTTCAAAGATAATAGAATTGTAAAGGAAACTAAATATAGAGATGGAAAATATGTAGGTGAAGGAAAAGGATACAAAGGGAATATAAAAGTAGAAGTTACTGTTAAAAATAATAAAATTGCTAAAATAGAAGCTGTTGAATATAAGGACACTGAAATAATATTCAACTCTGCTGTTGAAAAAATATCTGATGATGTTATCTATACTCAAAATACTGATAAAATAGATTCAGTAGCAGGTGCCACAAGTTCTGCAAGAGGTATAGGAACTGCAATAAAAAATGCTGTAAAACCTGCTAAATAACAAAAGCCCATATTGAAAAGTTTAATTCAATATGGGCTTTTTATTTTATTTATTTTTTCTCATAAGCAGCTTTGAATTCTTCAATATTTGCTGGAAAATATTTTTCTAATATTTTTAAATATTCTCCATTATCTCTTAATTCAATTATTTTTTTATTTACTTTTTCTACTAACTCTTTCTCATTTTTTCTGAATGCAATAGAAGCAGCTGGCTGTTCATCAACTAAAGTATCTATCTGTTTAATTCCTGTTAAATTTTCTAGATAGGCTTTTGATGATAATTCATCTATTATAACTGAATCTATCTTTCCAGCTTTAAGATCCATCAAAGCTCCAGTCCAAGAATCATAAACTTTTGCTTTCCCTTCTAATTCATTAACAAACTGTTCCTGTATAGCTCCCAATTGTATTCCTATATTTTTACCTTTTAATTCCTCTTTAGTCTTTATATCACTCTTTTCATTTATTATGATAATATGCTTAGAAGAGAAGATAAACATATATGGAATAGAAAAATCTACTGCTTTTTGTCTTTCGGGAGTTTGAGTAAGCCCAGCAATTACAGCATCTACTTTTCCAAGTTGAAGTGCTGGAAGAAGACCATCAAAAGACATATTAATCCAGCTGATTTCATACCCTAATTCTTCTCCTATTTTTTCCATAAGTTCAATATCAAATCCTACCATTTTTCCATCTTCCAAATACTCATAAGGCTTAAATTCTGCATTTGTCCCTACATAAAGTTTTTCAGCTGAAAAAGATAAAGCAGAGAACAGTAAAGTTAAAACTAGTATCAATTTTTTCATAATAAATCCCCCTTTATTTAAATTAAACTTTGTCTATTCATATTTTTTCCCATAACCAAATGCACCTTCTATGGTACAAATCTCAGCAGCAAATTCTGCTGCTTTTATTAAACTTACTTTTACAGCTTCTTTTTTATCTGTTCCTTTTTTTATCAAAGATAAATAACTCACTAAATAAGAAGCAATGAGAGAATCTCCTGCTCCCATTGTATCTACAACTTTTTCTAAAGGTACTGCTTTCTGTATAAAATAATCTCCCCCGTCATATAAAATACATCCATCTGCTCCTCTTGAAGCACATGCAGTTTCAGCCCCATAATCTACTATTTTCTTTAAATATTTTTTAGTTTCATCTTCTGTTCCATCAAAAGAACAAAAAGCAAAATTTATATCTTTTGCTATTCTTTTAAAATAATCTTCTGTTGAATCATCTGAAAAATCAAAAGAAACATACACCCCTGTTTCTTTTATTTTATGAAGTTCTTTTTCTGTAAAACAATAATTTCCACTGTGAACTAAATCAAATTTCTTTATGTATTCTAAATCAAATCTATCTAAAACAAATGGGACTTCTCCCCTTATTCCACCTTCATTTGACCCTAAAAATATACGATCTCCATTAATCAAAGTTACTCTTGCACAGCCATTTTTCCCTTCTAACTGCCTGCATTTTATTGTTTCTATTCCTGCTTTTTCTAAACTTTCTATTACATGTTCAGCTTCTTTATCATTTCCAAAATATCCCATATATGCTGAACTTTCTGCCCCAAACATCTTAGAATATACAGCAAAGTTTACACAATTTCCTCCTGGGTACATTGTTTTGATATGCTCATATTTATCAACTACATTATCTCCAAACCCCAATACTTTTATTGAGTATTTTTCCATAACTCACCTCTCAATTTTAATATTCTACAACACCCATATAACGTCTCATATCCAAAGGATGATTACGTTTGTTCTGAAGAGCTGTACGATAGACTACTGACATAGCATAAAATAATATAGGGTTGAAATATTCAACACACATTTCATCTATCTCTCCAATTCCTAATTGTTCTGCATCTATCACTTCATATTTTTTCCCATATTTTTCAAGAAATTTAAGTGCTCTCTCATCCATCACTCTATTTTTTCCTTTACTCATTAAAAGAATATAAAGATGATCTTCATCTGTTACTTCAAATGGCCCATGAAAATATTCTCCAGAATGAAGATAACAGCAGTCCATCCATTGCATCTCCTGCAATGAACATATAGCAAAACCATATCCCTGTGAATATGAAGCACCAGAAGCCATAATATAAAGAAATGGTTCATTCCAATATTTTTCTGCAAAAACCCAAGAGGCATTCTTAGCTTTTTTAGCTGCATTTTTAACTATGGAATCTATTTTTTCCAGTCCATCAGAAATAGATTCATATAACTCATACTCTTCTTCCTGCATATGTAATAATTCATTTAACAGCGAAAGAACTATCCCCTGTGGTTTATCTTTTTCATTTATATCAAAAGACCAATCATACACCCATGGTATAAATTCAGTTCCTCCACATACAGAGTCTTTATTATGAGTTAAAGTAATAACTGATGCTCCTGCATTTTTTCCAACTCTTGCTGCTTCTATAGTTTCTTTTGTATTCCCTCCATGTGATACTGCAATCACCAGACTATTTTTTCCTAAAGTTTTTGGTGGAGTTATAGCAAACTCTTTAGCTGTATACCATGATGCATGTATAGAAGCTGATTCAGCCTGTATAAAATAAAATCCTGGATAAAGGTCAACTAGCGAACCTCCACATGCTATGAAATATATATCTTTGATATTATTTTTTTCATCTAATATTTTTTTTATGATTTCTTTTGAATTCATTTTTACTCCTTTCCCAATTAAATTTCATAACATAACTATATCATAATATAACGTTATAAACAATAGTGTTTTTTTAATTTATCATATAACATCTTATGATGAATTTTCTTGTTGTTTCTTAAATTACATAGTATAATAAAATAAATGTGATATATTCAGTAATTTAAGGAGATTTAGTATGGCATTAATTTCAAATACAAAAATACCTTTATATAAACAACTCAAAGAAGAATTAAAAAATTCTATAAAAAAAGGAACTCTTATTCATGGAGAAAAAATTCCTACAGAAATTGAATTGAGTGAAATCTATAAAGTAAGCAGAATCACAATAAGAAAAGCCGTCGAAGAATTAGTTAGAGAAGGATTCTTATTAAAAAAACAAGGAAAGGGAACTTTTGTCCAGCAAAATAGAATACAGAGAAAAATAGATAATTTATTAAGTTTTACTGAATCTTGTGAAATAAATGGAATGATTCCTTCCAGTATTGTTACCAAGAAAGAAATTCTTATCCCTACAGAAAAACAGATTGAAGAGATGGGTTTAAAAAAGGAAGAAAAAATTTTATTTATACAGCGTATAAGGTTTGCAGATGGTTTTCCTATAATGTGTGAGAATAACTATTTTCCATATCCTAAGTTTGATTTCTTATTTTCAGAACCTTTAAATACTTCCCTTTATTCTCTTTTAAGAAATAAATATGGTATAAAAGTTGATTCTTCAGATAATTCCTATCTAGACATAGTCTGTGCTGGAAGTGATATAGCTCCTTTGATGCAGCTGTCCAATGGAGAACCTCTTTTCTATCTTTATACTCAAATGTATGATGATAAAAAAGAACTTATTCACATTGGAAAACAGTTTATAAATTCAGAGCATTATCGTTTTCATTTGAATAATATTCGATACAGTAAATAAAGAATGGCTGCCAGTTGGCAGCCATTCTTTACAACCAGAGATGTATGAACTGATTTAAATACTTTTTTCCTTGTCCACGAAGCTTCTGCCTCTATCACATATTTTCCTGCTATTTCTGTTGTCTTAACTACTATTGTCCACATTCCTAGTTCTTCCTCATAGCTCCTTTAAATATATTTTTCACATTCATTTCCCTCTTTCATTTTCTTCACTAATTTTCAATTATATATCAAATATCTTTTTCAATATACATAATTGATATTATTTTTTTTAATACTTAAAGTTAAGAAATAAAATCATATTATTAACCCTATTTAACTTGGTTTATACACATTTTACCTTTATAACAAAAATCATCTTATAGCTACAAATAAAATTTCAATCTTAAAGATGATTAATTAAAAATATTTAATTATCTATATTAAGTTAATATACTTATTTTCTCTATTTAGTCAAATATGGCTCAAAAATAATTTTTATACTCTTTCCACTTTCTCTGCTGGCTGTCACTATATAATAATCTCCGTTGTCATATATATTATTTGTTTTCTTCATATATGGAACTATATCAAGTTCTTTCCTAGAAGTTTCTTCTGGCATTTTTTTTAAGGATTCCATTATATTATTTTTCAATTTATTATCAATAATTCCCTCACTTAATGTTTCAACTAAACTTATCAATCTTTTTTTTAATTTCAACTGATCTACATTTAAATTATGACAAGATACAATTATTCCTATACCATAAGGAATTTCATCATCCTTTAATAAAATATCAATTTTTTCATTAAGTTTTCCCTCTCTTCTTTCAAAAAAATAATACGTACTTTCATCTTTAAAAATAAATCCATTATCTATGAGAATGGTTTTTATTTTTTCTAGCTCTATCTTTTTTAAAAATACTTCTTTAGAGAAACTAAAAACAAAAATTGTAAAAAACAAAACTAAGAATAGAAACTTTTTCATAATATTCCCCTTTTTTAGTAAATATTTTATAATTTTTTGTAACTTCTTTCTTATTCAAATAATATTCATCTTCATTTGTTAATAGTCAATCATGATATACAAAAAAGCAACCTTCACTGTATAGACATATTTCATCTTATTTGTTATTATGTTATAAAAACTGGAGGTTTTAAACTATGGAATGGTTTTCTTCTAAAAAATGTACAACAAATCTTTATGTCATGTCAGTAAAAATAAATGAAAAAGTAAAATTTAACTTTGTTTTTTACTCTCTTGATGAAGACATAAAAAATGATTATGTATTTCTAAAAAAAATCAGAGATAACATTGGAGATTTAAAAGAAAAACTAAAAACACCTGCTTGGGAAAAATTCAGTCTAAAGCTATGGTATAACTATGGAAAAAGCAGTGGACCTCTTGGGTCTGTTAATTGTGTTGCTGAACTTCCTAATGATGTTACTGAAGGAAAAAACCTCTATGCTGCTATTGTAAATTTGAATAAAAAAATAATAATTCCTGAAAATTGTATTTTACCAGTTACCATTAAAAACTATGATAATATAAAAAAATCTACCATTATATTTTAATATTTTTATTACTTTAAAAAAAATTATAAAATCAATTACTTAAAGGACCTATATAAACATTCTCTTCAAATTTATACTTTCTTTTTTATAAAAAGTTTAATTTTTCAATAATAGAATATTATTTATATTATAGTTCTCTTTTCTCCTTATTTTACCATATATTTTTTTAAGTTATAATTAATATTTTATTTTATGTAATATTCTCTAATAACTATTTTTAACTATACAATTCTATAAATGTATGA
>ERZ791682.551-NODE-551-length-19370-cov-2.45079_pt1 | contig 19370 bp, 19 predicted proteins | sample MGYA00509958_ERZ791682 | MGnify/ENA primary metagenome ERZ791682 (study PRJEB30046, sample SAMN00715194) | human gut metagenome | study: EMG produced TPA metagenomics assembly of the A metagenome-wide association study of gut microbiota in type 2...
ATACTGGTGATCCCGAATCGCACGCTCTCTCTCCTCATATTCCAGACGCTTTTCCTCATCTGCGCTGATCCGATTCAGATCCTCATATGCCTTCTTAATGTATTCACTTTTTTCTGCTGCCATTTCAAATTCCTCCTCTGTCTCTGCATTGATGAACTGAAGCCATTTCAGCAGCTCTGTCTCTGGATAATCATGTTTTGCCAGCTTCGGAAGTTCCAGTGTATGAATCTCAAATTTATCACTATACAACTTCCTCCCCTTATCTGACCAGAAATGAAAACGGCAATAATATTCTTCATCATCAAACATTATAAAATTCAGAATCCCCAGCTTATCGTCTTTATCCTTCTGACGCAAATGGGACGGCAAAATCTTACTCTCATTGATTTCCTTCAGATTGATCCCAAGTACTGCTGCCAGAAATGCGTTACGCACCTCTTCGTCTTCCATCAGTTCTTTAAAACAGAAATCTACTTTTGGCTTCATTAAAAATTGTGTTGGTTTTTTATTCTCCATACATGCTCCTCCTTTGTTCTGATGGAATTTAAAATATTTCGATAAGCATGTACTTGTATTTCTGATTTTATTATATCCTTTGACGCGATGTTTCACAATCGCAAATACAGACAAACTCCCGCTCTTTAGTTACTGTTCACCCCGATCAATAACTTCTTTTATCCATCTCTTTACTCTTTATCTGGGAATAATTTTTTGAATGGCAGTCTCTCTGCCATATTTGAAAATTGAAAGGGATTCCTTTCAAGATGAATTTTATTATACTTGAAATTTTTTGAGGATACAATGAAATTTTCATAAAGATCCTCTAAAAAATTTCATACATAAAAGACCAGATATCAAGTACAGCAAGTATACCTTGATATCTGGCCTTTGAAATTATCTCCTCTTACAACACCACATCATCCACTTTTTCAAAATTATCCAATCTGTAAGACTCCACTGTCGCCTCTGTCACCAGATAAAATCTTTCTCCCGCGTACAAGCCTCTCACTTCTGAATATCCGCTCAACTTTTTCTCAAATACACAGGTAAACCCTTTTTCTTTATCATAGGAATAAATGTAGTATTCCTGCTGGTTCTTGTATCCCGGGAATCCAATCAGGTTCTTCTCCGTATCTACAAACGCTGCCCGATAATTATAGGATACATCTGTTGAATAGCACTCCTCCAGCACTGTTTTCGCAACTTCTTTTACGTCTTTCGGATCCGAAATATCGAACATAGACAGTTTTACGCCATTCACTGTTGTCCCATCTTCCTCCACATCCATTCCGATTCCAAGAAGCAGCCCGTCTCCATACGGATGCAGATAATCAGAAAATCCCGGTATCTTCAGTTCGCCCAGTACTTTCGGCTTTTTCGGATCAGACAGATCTACGGAAAAGAGTGGATCAACTTGCTTGTAAGTTACAAAATAACAGGTATCTCCCATAAATCTTGCTGAATATACTCTTTCATCTTCTGCCAGATTATCCAGTTTTCCTGTTTCTTTCAAGTCTTTATCTAAAATATAAAGTGCATTTGTAGAATCTGCTCCCTGACTGCCTGTATTGCTTGCACTATCCGTCCTCAGTAATGGATTCACACCGCCGGATGTATCATCATTTTCACGGATTGTGGTCACAACCCGCAGATATCCGTTGTATTCATCAATACTAAAAGAATCATTGACCATACCATCGATCACAACATCGCCCGTTCCATCCAGCTCTCCATTTTTATAAGAAACTTTTCGAATCTCTGTCTGTGTCACCGGAGAGACTTTTGCGTCATAGATTGTGTCATACACATAAATATTATTCTCACTTACATAGCACTGACTGCCATCTCCGAAGAATGCCAGGTGATCGATCTGCTCTGTCGGGTCTTTCAGACTGAATGAAGTCACTACTGTATAAACTCGTCCCTTTTCCTGCTGCGGAAGTAAAATATAACTGCTGTCCATCACTTTCCCCTGCACTTCCGGTACATAACTGCTGACATCATTCTTTGACCCGGAAATATCGGCATAGAACGTACTAAGCAGATACACGTAATCTCCGGATACACGCATAGTATGGAAACTTCCGCTCTGTGACATCTCTCCCAAAGATTTTGGCTTTTCCGGATTGCTCACATCAAAAACTTCCGCCACAGTATGTGTCACACTTCTGACGACTCCCTGACTGTCTGTCTCATCGGTGGTTCTCGCATACACACAGACCAGTTTTTCATCTTTTAAATAAATCTCGATCAGATAATCATTTGCATCCATGGAAATGGTTCCTACTTGCTTCATCTCTTCAGATTCAATATTCAGGATCTGCACCTTATCCATGCTCATGATATACAGATACTTTCCGTCCGTCTTGACGACATCACCTTCACCGACCCCCTCTGTCCGCACATTCGTATCGGAATGTGATACAGCCTGATCAGCGACTGCTTTCTCCCCTGTATAAAGAGCCGCTCCATCAGCTCCCCCTGTGCCATACATGATCTCTTCCTCTTCTGCCGCTGCCTGAACGTACTTGTAAATCTGATCATAATCCTTCGCACTTGCCAACGCAGCAGTCGACTCAGCGACTGTATCGTCTGCAGCCTTTTCCGCTGCTTTTTGTGCTTCCTTATCCTGCATCATTCCACGTCCGGAAAGTGCAACTCCCCCCACAACAAGACAACAACATGCCGCTGCTGCCACAATTCCATAAACTGGTGTCCGTTTTTTCTTTTTCTGTGCCAGTTTCTTTTCAATATTCTCAGGTTTTAAAGAATCAGGCACTTCCATCCCCTCTGCTGACTGCACAATCTTGTCTTTTATTTCCTCTTCTGTAAAATGTCTGTCTCTTTTATTTTCCATCCTTATACCTCCACTTCCTGAAGAACCACTCGCATCTTCTCCAGAGCTCTCTTTTTTCTGGAACGAACCGTAACCGGATTCATATCCAGCATCTGACCGATCTCATCACTTTGATATCCTCCAAATACTGAAAATGAAACAATCAGACGTTCTTCATCATCCAGTTTCCAGAATGCACTCTTTACATCCTGTGAGACAGCATAGTCTGACTCTTTTGATGGATAAGTCTCATCCAACTCATGTGTCTGGGCTCTCTTTCGAAACTGGTTCTTACAATGATTGCTCAATATGGTAAAGATCCAGCTTCTGAAAGACTCCTCCTTTTTGAGACTGGATATCTTTTCATAAGCTGTCACCACAGTATCACTGACTGCATCCTCCGCCTCCTGCGGATGCTTCAGAGTATAGAGTGCAAATTTATAAAGTTCCACATAGATTCTGGAATACAACTCCGAAAACGCTTTGACGTCCCCGCGTTTTGCACGTCGTATCAGAACTGCTTCCGCACTTTTTTGATAATCGTACATCCGCATCCCCTCTCTTTCTTTTTTGTTTGTGTTACTGTTCACAATAACTCTTTTGTCACACATAAGAGTCTTTCAAGTGAAGTTTTGTTGCATGGAAAATAAAAAATCAGGGAGATTTTTTGTTTCTCCCTGATTTTTTCATCTGTTTAATCTCTAACCTCTATAGTAATTGATCAGACAGCCCTTCAAAATAATCTCTCTTTCGGCATCTGTCAGATCACCCAGACGGAACTCTACTTCTTTCAGTTCATCTCCTACAACATAGGCCTTGATCACATCTGCCTTTTCTTCTACTGCGTTTCTCACATCCGGAATGAAGATATAGTCATCATTCTTAAATGGAAGTGCTTTGTCATCCGCATCTGTCAGAAGCGGCAGCATTCCCCAGTTGATCAGGTTTGAACGATAACGTTTTGTAGCATACTCGTTGGCAATGTTTGCCCATCCGCCCAGTACTTTCTGGCAGGATGCAGCCTGTTCACGTGCAGAACCGTCTCCCGGTTTCACTGCAAAGATCGTACTTCCGACTCCTACATTTCCTTCTCCGACCTGTGGGAATTTCTCCTGAACCTTCGCCATGACCGGTTTTAATTCTTCCAGCACCTCAAGCGGACATTTTCCTGCTTCGATCGCCTTCTGTGCTGCCTGTACTTCTTTGGCGCGTCCTACATATGCAGGATCTTTTCTGGAAAGTGCAAATTCTGCCAGTCCCAGCGGATTCGAACGATAAGAAGAAGTCTCACCGGACGGAATCAGTTCATCTGTTGTCGTAACAGGATCGTGGATCTCAGATACAACCTTAAGAACCAGATTCTGTGGAAGTGCTGACATTTCCGGCCAGTCTTTGATATTCGGACCAAACTTGATCTCTACACTTGGATCTGCCACGCCCTTGCTGTCAAATACACGATTTGCATAAATGTTCTGATCAAAGTGATATTTCTGTCCCTTGTACTCGACATCCATTGCTGTCGCCGGTGTCAGGAATCCTTTGTTTGCCGCTGTTGCCGCAATCGAACGGGCATCCATCAATGCAACAGAAGAAATCTGACCGTTCTGCAGCTTGGAACCTTCTCTGTTCGGGAAGTTTCTTGTTGTATGACGGATTGAGAACGCATTGTTTGCAGGCGTATCTCCGGCACCAAAGCATGGTCCGCAGAATGCAGTCTTCACAACGGTTCCTGCCTCCATCAGATCTGCGATCGCTCCATAATTCACAAGTTCCATATAAATCGGTGTACTTGCCGGATACACGCTGAATGTAAATTCATCCGCACCGATATTTCTTCCTTTGATGATGTCCGCTGCCGCACAGATGTTTTCAAATCCACCGCCTGCACAACCGGCAATAATTCCCTGATCTACATACAGTTTTCCATTCACGATCTTGCTCTGGAGAGAGTAATCTACTGCTCCATCCAGACTGATCAGCGCTTTCTTCTCAACTTCGTGAAGAATGTCTGCCAGGTTTGCATTTACTTCATCGATCGTATAGACATTGCTCGGATGGAACGGCATCGCGATCATTGGTTTGATCTCACTCATATTGACATAAACCATTCCATCATAGTAAGTCACTGCTCCTGGATTCAGTTCTTTGTATCCTTCGCTTCTTCCGTGGATCTCATAGAATTCCTGAATCTTCTCATCTGTTTTCCAGATAGAAGACAGACAAGTTGTCTCTGTTGTCATAACATCGATTCCGATTCGGTAATCTGCGCTCAGTTTTGAGACTCCAGGTCCGACAAACTCCATGACTTTATTGTTCACATATCCATTTGCAAATGTAGCTCCGATAATCGCCAGAGCAACATCCTGAGGTCCGACTCCTTTTGCCGGCTCTCCATCCAGATAGATTCCGATCACTTCTGGTTTCTTGATGTCATATGTCTTATTCAAAAGCTGTTTTACAAGCTCCGGTCCGCCTTCTCCCATTGCCATGGTTCCCAATGCTCCGTAGCGGGTATGGCTGTCAGAACCAAGGATCATCTTGCCGCACTCTGCAAGAACCTCTCTTGCAAACTGATGGATGACTGCCTGATGAGGCGGAACATACACACCACCGTACTTTTTCGCACAGGTAAGCCCAAACATATGGTCATCCTCATTGATCGTTCCACCAACTGCACAGAGACTGTTATGACAGTTTGTCAAAACATACGGTACCGGAAATTTTTCCAGTCCGGAAGCTCTTGCCGTCTGAATAATTCCCACAAACGTAATATCGTGGGATGTCAATTTATCAAATTTAATCTGCAGGCGTTCCATATTGCCTGAAGTATTATGACTGTCCAGGATTCCATAGGCAATCGTATTCTTTGCAGCCTCTTCTTTCGAGACAGGAAGTGACACATTTCCCGTATCTTCCAGGATTTCTGTGCCGTTTAACAAGTACACACCGTTATCATATAATTTAATCATGGTAACCTCCTTTGTCTTTCCAATAATTTCACTAACTGTTTATCATTTTAGCATGTTAAAGAGGGAATTGCAAAAAAATTCTGCGGGATTATCTTGTCTCCCGCAGAATTTTTACAACTTCCAGTCTGGTCTCCCCGACCGTGATCACATCTTCTTTCTGGATCACAATTGGCTTATGAATCTGTTTTCCATTCAAATATGTATGGTTTTTTGAACCTTCATCTCTCAAGTACAGCTTATCCCCACTTCGGATGATCGCGCAGTGTACCTTTGATACTCTTAAATCTTCCGGCAGGGACAAAAACTTGTCATACTCTGACGATGCACTGACCCTTCCGATTCCCAGCGAATCATAAAAAATAAAACTATACTGATCCTGCTGATCCACATCTTCCAGAATGATCTTCCAGCGTCTCTTCGCCGGGGCAGAAGATGTACGGCGTTCTGCCTGTTCTCTCACCGGACGACATCTCGGTTCTGGTTCATAATCATCCTCTTCCTCATCATCATCTTCTTCGTCATCATAGTCATCATCATAGTCATCATCATAATCATCTTCAGAATGATATCTCCGTTCAAACTGATTATAATCTTTTTTCTCTTTTAATAATTTTGAAATCGTAAAGAAGATTACTGCTATGATCGCTGCGATCAATATTCCGATAATTACCCAATACAACATAATTCCTATCAACTCCTCTGAAGGTATCTTACTATACTTTCAGAATGAGGGCAAGCGAAAGACGAAGAAAATTTATCTTGTTCGATCCACTCTACTGCGCAAAAGGAACCCACGGACAGCGTTTTGCAATTTCCTGATTATATGCTTCCAGATTTTTCATCTGTTCTGCAATATGAGGCACATTCATCCGTTCCACAAGAACCTGAATTATCTCTTTTCCTTCCTCAGCCAGTTCTTTACGTCTTTCTTCCGTAGGAATTGACGGTGTACTCATGTGGTCTTTCGGATCTCCAAAATAATATCCGATCGAACCACTTTGATATGCCAATGCGAATACATCATCAAACTCCGCACAGCTCTGCTTCTCCTGATGCTCATATTTTGTAGTCAGCGGTACATCTTCCAATCTGCCCAGCATATCATAAGCGCCCACCGTAATTGCATGGAATGTATCTGCAGATTTAAAAACATCCTGTCCATTTCTCATCAGCTGCATGATCATATCCATATACAAAATCGGAGTTCCTGTTTTATCCATAAAATCTCTTACCATCGGACTCACTGTCATATGTGCCGGACCATGTGCACTGATATAAATCTGTCTTTTAAATCCCTGGCGTAAAAGACTTTCCGCAATTCCTGTCAGATAACGAATTCCTTCCTGAATGCTGACCTGAACCGTTCCTCTTCCACTTGCAGTCGCTCCTGCATAAAAATATGGAAGGCCAGTTAATACAAGTCCGTCACATGCCTCCGCCATTTTAAGTGCAAACGCTTCACTGACTACGGTTTCCGAATCCAGAGGAAATCCCCCGTGCATTTCCACAGTTCCGACCGGAACGATCACAATATCATTTCGTGTAAGATATTCTTCCACTTCATCATTCAACATCTTTGGTATAATTCTTGTTCTCATTTTTCACCTTTCCTCTTATAACTGAAATATCTTTTTGGCATTCTCAAAACAAATTTTCCGGTAGGCCTGTGCAGATAATTTTCCTTCCTGATACTGTCTGTCCAGCCATTCTCCCAATGGAAATACCATATCCGTATTTACCATATCTGTACCGAACATCAGACGATCCTGAAATTCCTCCAAAAATTGTAAACCAAACTTTTCATCTCTCATAATAGCACATCCACCACTGTTTGCAGACAGATCTGCGTATAAGTTTTTATAATTTCTCATAAGACAGACCAATCTGCCGCCTTCCCTGACAGGACCTCTGCCCCATTCCATTCGAGATTTCAGATCCGGCTTCGCATCCTGACTGATTTCATGCCAGAACGGCTGACTGTGCCCTATGAATTTTAATCCGGGATATTTTTCTAAAGCTTCTTCCAACATCGGCAGTCCCGGTTCATCGACAATGCCATATTCATATCCCTCCTGCGGACTCATATGAAACAGGATTGGCATTCCCAGTTTTTCCGCCGCCTGAAATACAGCCTGAACAAAAGGATGGTTTATTTTTCTACAGATCCTAAACTCACCAATTCCTACAGCTCCCTGCCTTTGATATTCCCTGAGCCTCTCTTCAATGGTTTCTTCACAATTTTCATCCAGATTACACATCCATACATATTTTTCAGGAAATCTTCTGGCCAGTTCTCTGCATTTCTGGTTTCCGGAGACAGAAGCCATTGCTCCTTCTGTCTCTCCGGATGACATAACAACCGCTTTTTCAATCTGAAGCTCTTCCAGATGAGCAAGCATTTCTTCGCCTGTTGATATCTTGAATTTTTCTGTTCCCGGAACCGGATCTAGCGCTGCATGTAAATGAATATCTATTTTTTTCATAGCATACTCAGCCTCATTTTCTGTACTTTATTTTGCCTTTAATTCTGCATACATCTGTTCTGTAGTCTCTTTATTCAAATTAAAGATCAGCCCTACTCCAATCAACTCTAAAGCGCAAGTTACCACTGGAATGATATTGACCAGGAAATAAATTCCATTCACTGCTTCCGCTGTCTGCACGACATTAGAACCGGAAACAAATCCGATTGCTGCCAATCCGAAAGAAACTCCTGTAGAGGCAATGGTCGAACCTATTTTTCTACTAAATGTATATAAAGAATACATAGAACCATCGCTTCTTTCATTAAATTTCCATTCGCTGTAATCCAGACAGTCTGTAACAAGCGCCCAGATCAACATTGTAAATACTGTCTGTCCGATCGTTCCCAATACAACCAATGCCGAATACACATATACATTTTTAATTTCCATGACAACCGGGATGACACTAAAGATTGTACTGGAAACAATGGCTGCCATTAAAGTTGCTTTTTTTCCAAACTTTGCTACCAATTTCGGAACCAATGGGAAACAGATCACCAAAATCGGGATTGTCGCAAGACTGATAATAGACATTACATCTGTTCTTGCATAGTACTCTTTAAAAATGTAGCTTCTTACCTGGTTTGATCCAGTGATAAAGAGCATACTTCCTAATGTTGCCACCATAACTCCGATCAATGGTCTGTTGTGTACGGTTGCTTTTAATACTTTTCCATAATTAAATTTCTCTGCTTTTTCAGAATTCTGTCGAATACGCTCCTGTGTAAAATTCAGCAGAACAAAATAGCTGATAATACTTAAAACACCGAAGATTACCGCGATTAGTGTAAAACGTTCCGGAAGAATATTGCTCTGCTTGTCAAAGCAGACAACAGGAACGATGGAAAGTCCTACGATTCCTACGATCGTTCCACCGATACTTCTTGCTCTGGAAAGCTTACTTCTCTGGATCGGATCATCACTTACAACGCTGGCCATCGCACCAAATGGCATGGAAGTTCCTGTGTAGCTCATTCCATACAGAACATATGCAAATGCTACATAAGCATGAAGTGCAATCCCTTCCAATGGAACATTAAAAAAGCAAAGCACACCAGATAATGCCAGTGGAAGCATAAAAATCTTAATCCATGGTTTGAATTTATCTCCGGACTTTCCAATCATCCAACGATCTGGGAAAGATCCCATAATCGGATCATTGATCGCATCCCATAATCTGGCCACTAAAAATAACGTTCCCATCCATCCTGCGCTGATTCCCAATACATTGGTACAAAAAATCAGAAAATATGCATCTACAAATAAATTTACAAAGCTGCCCGCCATGTCTCCAAATACATACCCGATTTCATCCTTCACCCCGAACGGGCGAATTTGTTTTTTGTTCATCCTGCTTGTCCTCTTTTCTTTTTCTTTTCAATTCACGTGATTTGTGTTATCCTAATTATAAGTTATAATAATTGCAATTTATATTGCAAATTCATCAAATTACATTGCAAATCTAACATTTAATTTTATCGTTTTATATTATTTGCACAAAAACATGAGAGGATTTTTATGAAACTTCACGAAGCTAAATTATTATTAAATGACCCCACATTTTCCATCGATTCCATTACTTATCAGGAATTAGAAATGGACAGCGACTATGTGGATGTACATGAAGATATCAGTTACTCGAAAGACAATGTAGATTTACACAGCCATACTTTTTTTGAAATTTTATTTTGTCAAAGTGGTTCTTTGCAATATATGGTCGGCAATACCCGTTATCAGCTGGTTAAAAATTCCATTGTATGCATTCCTCCCGGTGTCAGCCACTGTCCGCTTTATCTGGAACAGCTTTCAGAACCTTACCGCAGAACTGTGATGTGGATCAGCAATAAAATCTATCATCAATATATGAACCTTTTGAACAATGATCCAATCGAAAAATCGTCCTGTTTGCTACCGCAAAATGTATTCCTTCTATCCGGAAATATTCTATATCAGGTAGAAGAACTTTACGAAAAAATGTTAAACATTCCTCCTGATTTTTCGGGTGCAGAACTCTATAAGATTGGTTTGTCTGCGCAAATCGTTACTTTATTTCATCAATTTTTAAATTCTCATGAAATAAATCCTCTAAAGCCGGAAAAAACCATTCTTTTGGACGAGATCATTCACTTTATAGAAAATCATCTTTCCGAAGAATTAAGTGCGAAACGAATCGCAGCGCACTTTCTGGTCAGTGAATCTTCTATCAATCAATTGTTCAGTAAACAGATCAGTTTGAGCCTTTATCGGTATATTACACAACGCCGCCTGATCGAAGCTAAAAATTTAATTTCCAGTCAGACACCATTAAAAAAATTGCCTGAACTATGTGGATTTTCTGATTATTCCGTTTTTTACAAAGCTTTTACAAAACAATATGGTATTTCTCCAAAAGAATATAAAAACAGAATTTTTAAAATGCAGCAATGAAAAAGCCCCCGGCTGGGGAAAGAATCTTATCTTCCCCGCCGGAGGCTTTCTACTTGTCCTACTTTATTCTTTTCCTATTACAGTCTCTTCAACAGCTCTTCTCTCTCTGCTTCAAATCCAGGTTTTCCAAGGAGTGCGAACATATTTTTCTTATAGCTCTCAACTCCCGGCTGATTGAATGGATTCACACCGAGCAGATATCCGCTGATTCCACATGCGAATTCGAAGAAGTAGAATAACTGTCCCAGATAGTATTCGTTCTGTTCCGGAATGTTCACGATCAGGTTCGGTACATTACCATCTGTGTGAGCAAGGATTGTTCCGTTCATCGCGCTCTTGTTGATGAAATCAACTGTTTTTCCTGCAAGATAGTTCAGTCCATCCAGATCTACAGGCTCTTCATTGATGATGATCTCTTCTTTGGATGTCTCCACATTCATAACTGTCTCAAACAGGATTCTGTTTCCATCCTGAATGAACTGTCCCATAGAGTGCAGATCAGTTGTCAGATCTACAGATGCCGGGAAGATTCCTTTCTGGTCTTTTCCTTCGCTCTCTCCGTAAAGCTGTTTCCACCACTCAGATACATAGTGAAGGCTTGGCTCATAGTTTGCCAGAACTTCGATCGTCTTTCCTTTTCTAAGCAAAATGTTACGGATCGCAGCATACTGAAGTGCTCCGTTCTCTGCGAAATCATTCTCCAGAGCTTCTTTTCTTCCTGCTGCTGCACCTTCCATGAGTTTCTCGATATCAGCACCACTTACTGCGATCGGAAGCAGACCAACTGCTGTCAGTACAGAGAAACGTCCTCCTACATCATCCGGTACTACAAATGTCTCGTATCCCTCTTCTGTTGCAAGGTTCTTCAGTGCACCTTTTGCTTTGTCAGTTGTTGCATAAATTCTCTTTGCTGCTTCTTCTTTTCCGTATTTCTTTTCCAGAATCTCTTTAAATACACGGAAGGCAATGGCCGGCTCTGTTGTTGTTCCGGATTTTGAGATCATGTTGATAGAAAAATCTCTGTCTCCCACTACATCGATCAGATGTTTGATATATGTACTGCTGATGCTGTTTCCTACATAGTAGATCTCCGGAGATTTTCTGATCTCTTTGGATACCACATTTGCGAAAGAATGTCCCAGAAATTCAATGGCAGCTCTCGCTCCGAGATAAGATCCGCCGATTCCGATCACAAGAAGTACTTCTGAATCTTTTCTGATCTTTTCTGCTGCTTTCTGAATACGTACAAACTCTTCTTTATCATAATCAACCGGAAGATCGATCCATCCAAGAAAATCATTTCCTGCTCCGCTCTTTGCCACAAGCTTCTCTTTTGCCTGTGCCACAAGCTCGCTCATATATGCCATTTCATGCTCCTGAACAAAACCAGCTGCTTTTGAATAATCAAATGTTACTTTGTTAGCCATCGTTTAGATTTATCCTTCCTCTCTAACTTCTCTACTTTATTGGACAAAGTCCACCCATTCAGCATCCATTCCAGAATGCCCGAACAGGTATCATTTACAAGCTCATTTTATCAAATCTGACTTTGTTAGGCAAGGAATTCTTCCAAAATCTGACGAATCGCATCTTCTTTGAGCGCCGGTTCTTCCAGATCCTCTTTTTCCATCGTCTTCTCCAGTTCTTTCTTGAATTTCTTCGGTTCTTCTTCTATATTGATGGCAAGCTCCTCATCCTGTTTCTTCACTACAGCCGCCGCTCTCTGCGATGCTTTCTGGGCGCCGGATAATTTCTGGGATTCTCCTGCCTCCGTACGGATTACCTCCAGATTTTTTTCATTTTTACGCATTCGTTTGTATCGGTGCGCACACACATTTTCCAGATAATCCACCATGTAATTCTCCGCCGCCTCGATTTTATACGATTCATCGGAAAGCTGGCTGATTACAAACAACGCTACCATCTCTGCTGCCCCAAGCGCACCATACTGATACACCTGCTCACAAAATCCATGCGCCATGAAATGTCCCACAGCTCCAATCGCCGCCAGAATTCCCGCAAACCAGATCGACTGAATCTGGATCTGTCTCCAGGTATGTATTTTCAGGAAAAACCCTCTGTACTCATAAATGTATTTTTCTACAAATGCATTCACATTTTCTACTCTGTCATGTACCATACAGGCATGTTCGTATTTTGCACGAACAAGCTTCATCAGTTTGTGTGTACTCTTTGACATACTCCCGGCCGCATTCACCAGCTTACGCAAAGTCACATAATTCATTACCTTTGCAAGTATCCCAACAATTCCTACTCCCAGCATCAGATAAAATATGATGCCTGTCTCCGCTACTGCTTCTTTCCACATAGTTAAACCTCCTGTTTATGGTCTTTTTCACAATTCGTTCAATTGTGTGCCTGTGGCCATTATAAAACAAGTCTCCCCAGGATGCCCGCAAAACCGTTCTACATAATTCTACATTCGGTCTGTTTCCATGCTTCTTTTCTCTGATTTCCCGCCTGGATTTTTCCCCTTTTAAACTTCACCTTTCCCTTGATTTTCAAGGCGTGAGCGTTTTTGAAAGTTATCCACAGTCCACTTTCAGATGTTGTCGTTTTTCCACAAAAACACTCGAATCCTGACATACGAAAGTGAATAAACTTCCTCTGGAATTTCCAAAACAGGTCTGTTATAATTCTTCTGATAACATACAAATGAATTTTTTAATTGGAGGTCTGATAGTATGCATTACAAACCAACTGGAGTCTGTTCTCAGAACATCGAATTTGATATCGAAGACAATAAAGTAAAAAATGTACACTTTATCGGAGGATGTAACGGCAATCTTCAGGGAATTGCGCGCCTTGTAGAAGGAATGGATGTTCAGGAAGTCATTGACAGAGTAGAAGGAATCCGCTGCGGATTCAAGGCAACTTCCTGCCCGGATCAGCTCGCACAAGCATTAAAAACAGCAATCGGAAAGTAATTCCGATTGCTGTTCTTATTTCATATCAATATGATTTTGTATCCCTGAGTGGTTGAAGCAGCCGTCATAAGCATGTCTGTTCATTGTGGTGTTTTCGTACAGGCTCTTATAATTTATTTTATAGTTGCATCATACTATGACGGCTGCTTCAACCACTCAGAGACTATGGAATTATAAAAGGTAAGTGATTGGCTATTTGATCATAATTCCGTCTGTAAAAGAGAATGAACTCTCATATGGATACTGCATTCCCGCAAAATGATCTGCACGTACCCGGTAGTAATATCCTGGTTCTACCGTAATATACTTGGAAGTGCTGACATAATAATCATTTTCCACGTCTTTGCTCCATGCAGCAATCTGTCCCCAGGCATCATATTCTTCCATATACTGATCCACATATACAATCGTAGACACCAAATTTACTGTCCGATTTGCTGTCGTTCCAGCATATACATAAATCCGATTCCGTCCAGCTTTTGTAATGGAACACTCTCCCACCATGATATACTGCCCTTTTGCATCCTCACTCTGAGTCGTTCCAGATGCACTCTCCTGCATGGTCAGATAAGAACCATCCACCTTTTTCGTCTGCTCATCTGATGCCTGCACCTGAGGAACTGTGACCGATGTGATTGTTCCCAGTAACATTGCTGCACAGAATACAGACAGTACTTTTTTTCTAATTTTCATAACTCTCTCCTTCCCCCTCTATTAAGTAAACAATCGAACGCGAAAAAACTGACGCGTTTTTTCAAAAAATTTTCAAATTTTTCAAAAATTTTTTAAATTCATCTTTTTCCATCACTGCTCTCAACTGATAATGCATTCCATAATTTTCAAATTCTGCAACAAATCGATGACTTTCATACTTTTCTACTTCATATTCTTTTACATCAATTATACTTTGATTATTATCCACCTCAAAATTAGCTACAATTTTATCTGTTTCCTGCTTTCCAAAAGAAGAATCTTCACTATTTATATAAACCGAATAAACCACTACCTCTCCATTATATTCATAGAACATCTGTGCCCTTTTTTGGGCTTTATCGACAACATATCTTTGTAACAGCATAGTTTTGGGTTTATACTCCATCCTTACAACCTGGATTCCCAGTTCTTTTTCTATCTCCCGATACACCTGTGTCTCATCCGCACTCTCACTTGCCTGCGTATCCATATCCTCCACATTGATCACCGATGCCTGACCTGTCTCCCCGGTAAACTTCTCAATGATCTCCTTGAGATAAGATTTACTCCCCACCGCAGTCACACTTGTTGCAACAGCCGCGATCATCAGCACTGCGGCAGCCACCATCACTCTTCTTCTGAAAAGTGGACTGTGCCGATGCACTTTCTTTTGACTTTGTGTCTTTTCATATGCCTGTATCTGCTCTGCCAGCCTTTTTTCCATTTCATCAGAGACTTTGATTTCTTCCAGTTTGGAGTCTTTCAGAATCTCTTTTTCGATTTTTGCCGCTTCTTTTTCTGTTTCTTCATGAAGTGAAAGCACGTTCTTTTTTTTCATCGTTCTACCCCTTACACGATTCTATTTATGGTTCCTACTTTTGTCTTGACATTTCACTAAATAAGGTTAATATGAAATTATATGTTTTCCTCGGCTATTTTCGTTGCAGCCGACTAACTAACACATTTTTTCTGGAGGTTTTTATATGAAACGAATCATACTTACCGGAGGTGGAACCGCCGGTCATGTTACCCCCAATATCGCTCTGATTCCACGTCTTTTGGAACTCGGATACGATATTCAGTATATTGGCTCTTATCAGGGAATCGAAAAAGAGCTCATCGAGCCATTCGGCATCCCTTACCACGGAATCTCTTCCGGTAAACTGCGCCGCTATTTCAGTGTTCAGAACTTTACCGATCCATTCCGCGTATTGAAAGGATTCGGTGAAGCAAAGAGACTGATCAAAGAACTTCAGCCGGATGTGATCTTTTCCAAAGGCGGATTTGTATCTGTTCCTGTCGTACTTGCCGGCAAACACAATAAAGTTCCGACGATCATTCACGAATCTGATATGACACCCGGACTTGCCAACAAGATCGCAATTCCATCTGCTACAAAGGTATGCTGTAACTTTCCTGAGACTCTGGAGCATCTTCCGAAAGACAAGGCCGTATTAACAGGTTCTCCGATCCGTCAGGAACTATTATCCGGAAACAGGATCGCGGCTATGGATCTGTGTCATTTTTCTGCTGACAAGCCAGTCATCCTCGTCATCGGCGGAAGCCTTGGATCCGTTGCAGTAAATAACGCTGTTCGTCTGGCACTCCCGGAACTTTTAGAGCATTTCCAGATTGTCCATCTCTGCGGAAAAGGCAAGGTAGATGACTCTCTGACTTCTATGAAAGGCTACACACAGTTTGAATATATCAAGGATGAGCTTCGTGATATCTTTGCACTTGCAGATATTGTGATCTCAAGAGCCGGTGCAAACGCAATCTGCGAACTTCTTGCTCTGAGAAAACCGAATCTGCTGATCCCGCTCTCAGCCAACGCAAGCCGCGGAGATCAGATTTTAAATGCCCGCTCCTTTGAACGTCAGGGCTTCAGCATGGTTCTCGAAGAAGAAGAGCTGACCAAAGAATCTCTTTTAGAGGCAGTGCGGAAATTGTATAACGATCGCAGCCGTTTTATGGATGCCATGCGTGATTCGAATCAGCAAAATTCAATCGATACAATCATCGATCTCATCGAGAATTCCCGCAGATAGTTTTATATCACCACTAAAATCAGCTGAACAGGTGTCGTTTTGACACCTGTTCGTTTACAGCTCCAAAAATTCCTCATACTCTACACCAAACTTTTTTCTGATCCATTTTCTTGCTCTGTAGAGTAAACTGTGCAGCACTTCTATGCTTATCTCCATTCTTTCTGCAACAGCAGACTGCGGAATCTCCAAGTAATATACATAACGAATTGCATCATACCAACGTGGATTATGCTTGTACAAGGCTGCAAAAATCTCTTCATGCAGACTGGTCTGTTCATCATCCTTCATTCTTTCCATGTATGTATCTTCTGCGCTGTCCTCCAGATCTAAAATAACAGGATCATCCCCTGTTTCCGAGAGAACTTCTCTTTCTGCTTTCTTGTTATAATTCAATGCCATATGCTTTGCAGTCGTATACATCCAAGCTTTGATATTGATATCCTTCAATTCATCGATATACATATATAATTGCAGAAATGTACTCTGTGTAATATCTTCTGCAATATCGTAATTCCCTGAATATTTATATGCTGCCTTCATAACGAGATTTTTGTATTTTTGGTATATCTCATCATAATCTTGTTTATCCGTCAACATGTTTTCTCCAGTAATTACTTGATTTTATTCAGAATCTCTTCCTTGTCTGCTTCTGTCAGTTCACCCATCTTCCAGCCAAGACCAACCTGATCTCCTTCATAACGCGGTATCAAATGCATATGAAAATGGAATACAGTCTGCCCTGCCGGCTCTTCATTATTCTGAACAATATTATATCCATCACATCCAAGAATATCTTTCATCTTACAGATCATCTTTTTTGCCAGCACCAGCGCTTTTGCTGCCAGTTCATCATCCAGATCATATAAATTGCGGTAATGTTCTTTTGGTATGATCAGTGCATGTCCTTTTGACGCCGGGCTCAAATCCAGAATTACACGAAAATCAGCATCTTCATAAATAGTTACTGAAGGAATCTCACCTGATGCCAGTTTGCAAAAAATACAGTTATCATCTTTCATTATCTAAGCATCTCCTTTTTTGTTTACTTGTAGTATAAAACATTTTTCCAGAAAATAGAAGAATATTTTACTTACAGAAATCGCCTTTTTTGTCGAATTTTGTCATACTTATTTTATTGAACCCTCCTTTTTCGCATGATAGACTACACTTAAACAGAACTACTTTGGAGGACATAACTATGCTATACAATATCGATATTAATAAAATGAACAAATTGATGAGCAATAATGAAGATGCACGGCAGATCATCCGGCAGCTTCTGCGCAATCACCGAAATACAATTTCCACGATCTCACATGAGATTCGCAATCCCCTTACTCTTGTTTCCTCTGCCCTGCAGGTAATGGAAAAACAAAATCCGGAGCTCAAAGACATTCCGCACTGGAGCCAGGTAATGGGTGACGTCGATTTTATTATTCAGCTTTTAGAAGAGCTTTCTGCCTTTAACAGCAGCAATGAATTGTATTATTCTGTCTTCTCTATAGAACAGCTTTTGAAAAACGTTGCAATCTCTTTTGCAATCTCGCTGGACACAAATGAAGCAGATATTGAATTTTCCTCTTCTATCTCCGACTCTCTCGGTGAATTTATTCATGCGTAGATCAAACTGCAGGAACTTGTCCTGAACCTGCTGAAAAATGCAGAGGAAGCCATCACCGAACAAGGCTCCATTCATCTGGCAGCTTCCCGCAGCGGAGATATCATTACCATCACCTGTACCGATACCGGCTGCGGAATCACTCCGGAGCAGATGGAATGTATCTTCCAGCCATTTGTCACCTACAAACCGGGCGGAACCGGACTTGGACTGGCATTCTCCCGCAAGATTGCAGAGGCTCACGAAGGAACTCTCACTGCTGTTTCCACTCCGCAGGAATCCACTACATTTACCGTTACACTTCCTGTCTAGGCACGTTCCTTCCGTGATACAAAAGCACGGCTGTCAGAAATCCACAGATCAGCCCGCCCACATGGGCCGCATTGTCTACGCCTGTACTGGTAAAGCCAAAATAAAGACTTAACAGTACCATAAACAGCATCCCTCTTCCGGTGAGCCTTCCGGCCTTTCCTCTGTTACGAATCACAACCCACAGAAGTGCCCCGAGCAATCCAAAAATTGCTCCGGATGCACCTGCTGAGACTGCCAGATTTCCAGTGTAAAAATCCATGGCAAGAGAAATCAGATTTGCCCCGATCCCGCTCACAAAATAAATCAGCAAAAATTTAAAACTGCCAATCTCCTTCTCCAGATTCCACCCCAATGCACCGAGCATTACCATGTTATTCATCAGATGATCGATCCCAAAATGTAAAAAAATGCAGGTTATCAACCGATAATACTGGGCATCTTCAAAAATCAACGGTGGGTACATGGCTCCGTATTTTATCATAAATACCGCATTTTCCGGGTTACCCAGAAATGACAATAGAAAAAAGATTCCCATATTGATCACGATCAGTGCCGCTGTACAGACTGTCTGTTTGTTTTTCTGCAATTTGAATCCCTCTTTTCCGCGCCCTTCATCAGGCGCAATTTAATACAGTTATTATAAGTGAGAGGATTCATCTTGTCCATCTGTTTCCAATATCAGATCATCCCAGCTTCCCCATCTTCCAAGTCTCCCTCTGCTGATTTTATGCGCCGCTTTTTTCCAGGCACTCCATACACCGCCGGATTCCCGGATGACCTCCGTATCCTTTGCTGGTTTATATTCCTCTTCCGTATCCAACGTAAACAGAGAATCAGAAATTTCCTCTTCTTCCCACGCTTCCTCTGTATCCGGCTCCTCCTCCTCTTCTGCTTCTTCGCATTCTGTACGGTATTCCTGCATAATGGCATCCAGATCATAGTTCTCCTCAAGTGTTGCTTTATGCAGCTCATAAGCAAGCGTGATCCCCTTCTC
>ERZ791682.560-NODE-560-length-19156-cov-2.32354_pt1 | contig 19156 bp, 17 predicted proteins | sample MGYA00509958_ERZ791682 | MGnify/ENA primary metagenome ERZ791682 (study PRJEB30046, sample SAMN00715194) | human gut metagenome | study: EMG produced TPA metagenomics assembly of the A metagenome-wide association study of gut microbiota in type 2...
CGCAAATTGTTCGTGCGACGAATCGAGCGCTGTGTGATGCCGTATTTCTTGGCGATGGTGTAGATGGAGTCGCCCCGGCGCACGCGGTAAACCACACGGCGCACTTCCGGAGCCGAAAGTTTGAGTCCGGCGTTGAGTTCTTCCTGTGCGATTGCTGGCGCAAGCTGCCCGTTGGCGTCAACCAGCAAAGCAGAACCAGCGAGCACTTTGCGTCCCTTCGGGATGCGGTTGACGCGCCGAAGCTCTTCTTCGGTCATACCCGATTTCAACGCAACGTCTGCAAGTGTTTCGCCTTCTTTAAGGTGATAGAGCACCCAACTTGACAGTGGCTTTCCGGTGTTGACCCAACTCGCGAGGTTGTCCATGAAGACTTCCAGATTTTCCATCGGAAGCAACATGACGGAGTTGTGGCTGGCAACGATCACGGGCAGATTGAAGCCGGGATTGAGCATCCGAAACTCGTTGGGTTCCATTTCCTCAAGCTCTGCGGCCGTCTTCATGTCAATGTCACGGCTCTTCGTGACGCGGACAAAATAAGGAGCGTTTTCAATTTCAGGCAGATTGATGCCGTACTTTTCTGGATCGGCAACGATTTGACGGATTGCTTCCAGTCTTGGTACGTAGTAGGCCGTTTCACGAGGCATCCGCAAATGCGCGTAATCCGCTTTGCGTCCACGGGCTTTTGCTCTGCGAATGGCACGAGAAACACTGCCTTCGCCCCAGTTGTAGGCAGCAAGAGCTAAGTGCCAATCCCCAAACTGTTGATAGAGCTTTTCCAGGTAGTCCAATGCGGCTCGAGTGCTCTGCAGCACGTCTCTGCGCTCGTCCTTCCAGAAATTCTGCTGAAGCGAATAGATGTTGCCTGTCTGAGGCATGAATTGCCAAAGACCCGATGCTTTCGCATGAGAGAGGGCTTCGGGTTGGAAGGCACTTTCCACAAACGGCAAAAGCGCAAGTTCCGTGGGTAAGCCTCTCTGCTCAATTTCGTCGACAATGTGATAGAGATATTTGCCGGCACGCTCAAAGACACGCTCAATATGGCGCGGATTACGGCTGTAGCTTCTCAGCGAAGTCTTGACGCGACTGTTGTTGAGCTTCGGCATGGCGTAGCCGCGACGAATGCGATCCCAGATGTCGACGGGAGGTGAAACTTCTGCTTCCGTAGCGGGTAAATCATCGGCTTGCCGCGCTTCCGCAGCCGCAGGCGTTTCTGCGCACGCCACGGAGCCGACAAAGCAAATGCCGGTTACGAAGCAAATCAAAAAATTGCGCAAAGACACCATGAATGCGAGAGAAAAAAGAAAGGTGAGACGGAAAGCGATTCGAAAAGGCGAAATTGTAGCTTGAAAAGCGTACATTTCTGTTTGTGTGCTATGCACGGCACGGGCATAATTCTACGTTCTATTTTCCATTTTCAATCAAAGATCAGGACAAATGGCTCAATACGTCATGACCATGAATCGCGTGGCCAAGGTGGTTCCGCCCAAGCGATTCATCCTCAAAGATATTTCTTTGTCGTTTTTCCCGGGGGCCAAAATTGGCGTTCTGGGGCTCAATGGTGCCGGTAAATCGACGCTGTTGAAGATTATGGCCGGTGTCGATAAAGACATCGATGGCGAAATTACGTGGCAGAACGATCTCAAGATTGGTTATTTGCCGCAGGAACCGCAGCTTGATCCTGAAGCAACGGTTCGTCAGGTCGTAGAAGAAGGCATGGGCGAAGTGATGCAGGCTCAGGCCAAGCTTGATGCTGTGTACGCGGCTTATGCCGAACCGGATGCTGACTTTGATGCGTTGGCAGCCGAACAGGCTCGTCTGGAAGCCATTATTGCTGCTGCTGGTACGGATGCTTCCACGCAGATGGAAATTGCAGCGGATGCTCTTCGCCTGCCGCCTTGGGAAGCCAAAATTGGACATCTGTCCGGCGGTGAAAAACGCCGTGTGGCTCTGTGCCGTCTGTTGCTGTCTCGTCCGGACATGCTGTTGTTGGATGAACCGACCAACCATCTTGACGCTGAAAGCGTCGAATGGTTGGAGCAGTTCCTGCACCGTTTCCCGGGAACAGTTGTTGCTGTTACACACGATCGCTACTTCCTTGACAACGCTGCCGAATGGATTCTTGAGCTTGACCGTGGCGAAGGCATCCCCTGGAAAGGCAACTATTCCTCGTGGCTTGACCAGAAGGAAAAGCGTCTGGAGCAGGAAAAGCGCCAGCAAGAATCACGCGCTAAAGCCATCAAGCATGAATTGGAATGGGTGCGCCAGAATCCCAAGGGACGTCAGGCCAAGGCTAAGGCTCGCTTGAATCGTTTCGAAGAGTTGTCTAGCTACGAGTACCAGAGCCGTAACGAAACCAATGAAATCTTTATTCCGGTGGCAGATCGCCTCGGCAATAAGGTTATTGAATTCCACAATGTCAGTAAGGGCTTCGGCGACCGTCTGCTGATCGACGACTTATCCTTCACAATTCCGCCCGGTGCCATCGTTGGTGTCATTGGCCCCAACGGTGCCGGTAAGTCGACGCTCTTTAAGATGATTACAGGGAAGGAACAGCCGGACTCCGGTTCGATTGTTCTTGGTGACACGGTCAAGATCGCTGCCGTGGATCAGACTCGTGAGGGATTGCCCAACGATAAGACTGTGTTTGAGGCGATTTCGGGCGGGCTCGACATTCTGCAGGTCGGCAAGTTTGAGATGAGCTCGCGTGCCTATCTCGGTCGCTTTAATTTCAAGGGCGGCGATCAGCAGAAGACTGTGGGCGTTCTTTCGGGCGGTGAGCGCGGCCGTTTGCACCTGGCAGCAACTCTGCTCAAGGGCGGCAACGTGCTATTGCTCGACGAACCCTCGAACGACTTGGACGTTGAGACACTGCGTGCACTGGAAGAAGCATTGTTGGAATTTGCTGGCTGCGCGCTGGTAACCTCGCACGACCGTTGGTTCCTCGACAGAATTGCCACGCATATCCTGGCGTTTGAAGGCGACAGCAAGGTAGTTTTCTTTGACGGCAACTACAATGAATACGAAGCCGACAAGAGAAAGCGCCTAGGTGAAGAAGCGGCGCGTCCGCACCGTATCCGCTTCAAGCCTCTCAAGCACTAAGTCATGTTCTGTCCTCCGGCGCATTTCTATACGGGAATGCGCCGGCTTGTCCTCATGCATCAGCTATGTCCGCCAACTTCGTTCATCTGCGTTTTCACTCCGAATATTCCATCCAAGACGGTATCGTGCGTCTCGACCCCATCCTTGAAGAAGTGATGGAGCAGGGAGGCGTTGCTTTAGGTATTACCGACTCGATGAATTTGTTCGGGGCCTTGCGGTTTTATTCGCATGCGATTGCTGACGGCATTAAGCCCATCGTTGGGTGTGATTTGTGGATCACAAATGCGGTACATGGTAAACGAGACAATCCGTATCGCCTGACGGTCTATTGCCAAAATCACGAAGGTTATTTGTCGCTCTGTGAGCTTCTTTCCCGAGGCTGGATGGAAAACCAGTACTTGGGACGCGGGGAAGTCAGACTGGAGTGGTTGACTCCTGACAATTGCAAGGGACTCATCTGCCTGTCCGGTGGCCCGCAAGGGGTGATTGAGCAGCATTTGCTCGAGGATAATAAGGGTGAGGCTCGGACAGCTCTTGAACAGTTGCGGGCGGCCTTCCCGGGGCGTTTTTATTTAGAAGTGCAACGAGCCGGCCGAAAAAACGATGAAGCGGTTGTGGCGCATATTGCCGAGTTGGCTGTTGAGACGGGATTGCCCATGGTGGCGACACACCCGGTGCAGTTCCTGCATCGAGAAGATTTCAATGCTCATGAAGTGCGCTGCTGCATTGCCGGTGGATACGTGTTGGCGGATCCCCATCGTCCGAAGCTTTATACGGAAGAGCAGTATTTGAAAACCGAAGAGGAGATGCGGGCTCTTTTTGCGGATATTCCTCAGGCTATCGACAATACGGTGGTGATTGCTCAGCGCTGCAACCTGGACGGAGTTTTGCAAAAACCCCAGCTACCGCTATTTCCGACTCCGGAAGGCGTATCGCTCGACGAATATATGGTGCAGCTCTCGCACGAGGGCTTGGAGCGCCGTCTTGAGTTTTTGTATCCGGATAAGGCGGAGCGAGATGCTCGTCGTCCCGAATACATTGAGCGTTTGGACTACGAACTCAAGACAATCTCGTCTATGAAGTTCCCAGGCTACTTCCTCATCGTGCAGGACTTTATCAACTGGTCTAAACGAAACGGTGTGGCGGGTGGGCCCGGTCGTGGTTCAGGTGCAGGTTCTCTTGTGGCCTATGCGTTGGGCATTACGGACTTGGATCCGTTGCATTATGGATTGCTGTTCGAACGTTTCCTCAATCCAGAACGTGTTTCGATGCCTGACTTTGACGTTGACTTCTGTCAGCACAACCGTGATCGCACCATTGAGTACGTGAAGCGTACCTATGGTGTAGATGCAGTGAGCCAGATCGTCACATTCGGTGCCATGGGCGCAAAGGCCGTGGTTCGAGACGTTGGCCGTGTTCTCAATATGAACTACAAGAAGGTTGACGAACTGGCCAAATTGATCCCTCAAAAGCCGGGCCTTGACGTGACGCTCACAAAAGCAGCCGAGATGGAACCAGCGTTTAAGGAAATGGCTCAGAGGGAGGATTATGTCGAGTTGATGAGCTACGCTCAAAAACTCGAGGGCTTGACTCGAAACCTGGGTATGCACGCGGGCGGCGTTTTGATCGCGCCGAGCAAACTGACGGATTTCTGCCCGCTCTATAACGCAGACGGCAAACCTGAAAATACGGTTAGTCAGTTCGATAAAAAAGACATTGAAAATGTAGGCCTAGTGAAGTTCGACTTCCTGGGACTGACGACACTTACAATTCTGACGAAGGCTGCTGAATATATCGACCGTTTGAACCCTGGTACCAAGTTTGATCTGTCGCGAATCCCGACCGATGACAAGAAAACGCTGGAGCTCTTCCAACAGGGAAATACAGGAGCCGTGTTCCAGTTTGAATCGGACGGCATGCGTGAACAGTTGCGGCAAGCAAAGCCTGACTGTTTGGAAGATCTTGTCGCCCTGAACGCACTTTATCGTCCCGGTCCGATGGATCAGATTCCTCACTTCATTGACCGTAAGTTTGGTCGAGAGAAGGTGGAGTATCTCGATCCCCGTATGGAACCGATTCTGCGCGAAACATACGGCATCATGGTTTATCAGGAACAGGTGATGCTGGTCGCACGAGCTATCGGGGGCTATTCGCTGGGCGGCGCCGACCTTTTGCGTCGTGCAATGGGTAAGAAAAATGTCGAAGAAATGAAGCGGCAGCGTGCCGTCTTCATTCAAGGTGCGGCCGAACGAGGCGTCACCGCAGAGACAGCAACCGAAATCTTCGACTTGATGGAGAAATTCGCAGGCTACGGTTTTAACAAATCGCACGCTGCCGCGTACTCCTATGTCGCTTGGCAGACAGCCTACCTGAAAGTTCATCACACCGCTTGCTTTATTGCGGGCAATATGTGCTTGGTGATGAACCAAGGTGAAAAGATGCGAGAGCTGGTGGAAGACGCCCGTGAAATGGGCGTGACCGTTCTTCAGCCGGATATCAATATCAGCGAATGGTTCTTTACGGTTCCTGATGAAAAGACAGTTCGCTTTGGTTTGGGTGCCATTAAGGGGGTCGGACAGAATATTGTCGAAGATTTGCTACACGAACGACTGTTGAACGGTCCGTTCTTGGATATTTTCGATGTAGCGGCTCGAGTGCATTCCATGAACCGAAAGGTTATGGAACAACTCATCAAGGCAGGAGCTTTCGATTCGTTGGATAAGGATAGAGGGAAGCTCTTTGGTAACGTCGAGAACGCCATTCAGGCCGGTCAGGCTGTGGCAGCATCAATTGGACAGGCGAGCCTCTTTGCTGATGAAAACGGTGAAGACGAACGTATCGTCAATTGGAAAAAGGCGGAGCGCTGGGATGACCGGACGCTCTATACGCTTGAGCGAGATGCTTTTGGCTTCTGCCTCACGGGCGATATGTTCGATTCCTACCGTGTTGAAGCCCGCAATTTTTCTATTCCTTTTAAAGATGTCAGAGATAGCCGCGAACAACAGACTATCGCCGGCATAGTGCAGAGCGTGCGAACCATTGCAGGTAAGCGAGGCACCTTTGCCGTAGTAGCGCTCAGCGATGGACAAACGACGATGGATGTCCTTGTGTTTGCAAAAGCGCACGACAACTACAAGAACATACTCAAGCCGGATGAGATGCTAATTTTCACCGGCAAGGGGCGCAAGGATGAGCGTAGCGGAGGCATGTCTTTTGTCTGTGACAGAGTGATCACAATTGAAGAGATGCGAGTACAAAAGGGCGCTAGGCTCATGCTTGAGATTGCCGAGGGTCAGGATCTAGGTGCTATCCGTGATGTATTACTAACGGGACAGGACAACGACCATCGAGGTGTTCTTTGTGAAGTTTCGATACGTAGTAACGGAGTGAAGGCGGAAGTCTTTCTCAAGAACAACTACGCTCCAACCGATAAGCTTCTGAATCAACTGAAAAATTTAGAAAGTATTTCTTTAGCTAGGTTTATGTACTAAAAAGGAAGACTATATGAATCAAATTTCAGTAGCTCATGTTAATTTATCAAGTGGATTTCGCGGTGGAGAGAGGCAAACAGAATTATTAATATCTTGTCTTTCTAAAAAGGAAGTAGATCAAATTTTAATTTGCAGAAAGGGGAGCCCTTTAGCAGATCACCTGAGGATGGTGTCAGGTCTTGAAATTATAGAGTTGGAAAAATACATAGATTTGAGATTGTGTGGGCATAGGATACTAAGTAAGCGTTGTAAGATCATTCATGCCCATGAAGCAAGAGCAGCTCAATGGGCCTATTTGCATAATTGTTTATACAACGTTCCATATATGATAACAAGGCGTGTTCCGGAGAGTATTAGGGGTAATTTTCTTAATCGACAGATATATTTAAAAGCTGCTAGGGTAGTGGCCATTTCTCGGTCAATTAAAGATTATTTAAGAGATAGATTTAATCGAAGTATTGATCTGGTGCCGAGTTCTTGTGCGCATTTTACTATAAACGCAAATGCGGTTGATGTACTTAGAAAAGAGTATGCCGGAAAATATGTAGTGGGACACATTGGAGCATTAGTTGATAGACATAAAGGTCAGTCTACCTTAATTGATGCAGCACAAATTTTACGAGAAAAGATTCCTAATCTACAGATTTTATTCTTAGGGGATGGCGAAGATAAAGAACTTTTGATGGACAAGGCAGATAAGCTTGTAGAGCAGGGTGTGATCAAGTTCCAAGGATTCGTAAATAATGTGGGTGACTATATTTGTATCATGGATGTTTTCGCCTATCCTTCAAACTATGAAGGATTGGGTAGTGTTCTTTTGGATGTTATGGAGCAAGGGGTTCCTGTTGTGGCATCGGCAGTAGATGGAATTCCAGATATAGTAAAACATAAAGAAACAGGACTACTTGTACAGAGAGGTGATCCCCGAGCGTTGTCCGAAAGTATTCTCTGCATTCGAGAATCAGTAGCGCTGAGACAAAATCTAGTTAATCATGCTCGTAGACTAGCTCAGTTACATAGTCCAGAGAATATGGCAGAAAAATATTTAGAGATATATAGAGATATTTGTTAGTATAAATAAAACATCAATCCATAGTAATATGGATCATACGTTATGAAAAACATCTCTTGTATATACTTTAGGAAGCGTATCTAACAAATCGGGTTCAAGTCTATTAGCTAAAATGATATCACTCTTATCTTTAAAGGATTGAAGGTCTGGTTCGACAGGGATTCCGTGGAATGATTTGTCTTTCAATAGTGGCTCAAAGATGATGAGATTTGTATTTCCTTGTTTCTTAAGGCGTCTTATGATGCCTTGGATAGCGGATTCTCTAAAATTGTCAGAGCCAGATTTCATAATTAAACGATAAATTCCTATAGTTGTTGGGGAAGATTTTAGTATGTCATCAACGATAAAGTCTTTCCTGATCTGGTTTGCATCTACAATGGCTTGAATTAGACAGCTGGGAATTTTTTCGAAGTTTGCAAGAAGTTGTTTTGTATCTTTTGGCAGGCAGTAACCGCCGTATCCAAAAGACGGATTGTTATAAAAATTGCCGATGCGAGGGTCTAAGCAAACTCCTTCAATTATAGATTTCGTATTTAATTTATAGTTAAGTGCAAAGGTGTCCAATTCGTTAAAAAAAGCTACCCTGAGAGCTAAATAGGTATTAGAAAATAATTTAATGCATTCGGCTTCGGTTGGATCTGTAATTAAAACAGGGGTGTGATTGTCCTCGCTTCCTTCTTTGAGGAGATTGGCAAAGGTCATTCCTGCAATACTATTTTTAGTTCCAACGACAATTCGAGAGGGGTGTATGTTATCATGAAGAGCTTTCCCTTCTCGTAGAAATTCAGGGGAAAAATGAAGGTTTTTGATGTGTAGTTCCCTACTAACGCTTTCAGTGAAACCAATTGGAATCGTGCTTTTGATAAAAATCTCTGCTTTTGGACAGACTTCTAAGGCGTTTTTAATAGATGCAAGCACTGAACTGACATCGAATGTATTGTTGATAGTATCAAAATTGGTTGGGGTTGCAATTACAACTATTTCTGCATTTGCAAGTGACTCTTGAACATTTGCAGATGCAACAAGATCGAGAGTTTTTTGGTTAAAGAATTTAGAAATTTCGTTATCAAGAATTGGGCTGATACGATTGTTTATTTTCTGAATTTTCTCAGAATCGATTTCTAAAATACGAACAGAATTTTTTTGAGCTAAAAGGATTGCGAGGGAAAGACCAACATAGCCAGCGCCAATAACACAAATTTTTGCCATGATTCAAGATTCCAGAAGGGTTATTTTGCGTTGTTGTTTTTTTGCAAATCGTATAATATAGAGTATTTTAAAAAACTGTAAACAGAGCTGCTGATGCTTGCTATTAAGCCAGGAAATCCATCTAAAAAGCCAAGTTTAAAGAAGTAGTTCCTAAGGAAGGCAAATACGGGCTTCAGAAGAATCTTTATTATAGAAGATTTTTTTTTTCGCTCATAATAGTCCAAAGCAGATAGCTTTGCGTAACTAACGGTGCGAGCGAAGTGATCGGTTATGTCTCGATAAGAGAAGTGTATTAGATAATTTTTTAATTGTTTCGTTGGCTGGGTAATTGTCAATTCTTCATGTACACGAGAACCGATCCATTTGGGATATTGATCTTTTCTAACAAGACGAAGTCGATAGTTTTTCTGCCATGAATAATTAAGAATTTTCCCGAGATAAAAAACCTTACGGTTAATTTCATACCCAAAATTTTTATTAAGTTCAACGGTCTTGATAATTTCTTCTCGTAATTTATCTGTGATAACTTCATCTGCATCTAAAAATAAGATCCAATTGCAAGTGCATAGCTCAGTTAGATAATTTTTTTGAGCTGCAAACCCTTCCCATGGATGGAAGTATATTTTAGCGCCAAAATTTTGAGCTATTTCTATAGTATTGTCTGTTGATCCACTATCAACAAGAATAATCTCTGATGCTATATCGCGAATTGCCTTTAATGTGGATGGTAATCTATCCTCTTCATCTTTAACAATAAGGGCAACGCTAAGGTCGAGTTTCGTCACTATAGCCTCGTAGGGTAATAAAGATAAACTTATTTTTCTACTAATTCACTAATGGTGTCAATAACACTTTGCAGTGCGGGCCATCGACCGTTTTCTCCTAGAACGATGGCGTCAGGATTCCAGGGTCCGGTACGTTTCGCATCGGTCACGCCGACCAGGGTAATCTGTTTTGCACAAACTGCAGCGGCAATGTGACTGACGCCAGAGTCATTGGCGATCACGACTTGAGCTCGCTTTGCGATGGCCGCGAAGTTCCCTAGAGTTGTGGGAGGCAAAATTGTGGCGTCTGGACAGGCCGCTTTAGCCAAAGCCTCTTCGCGCAGAGAGGGAAACACTATCGGTTCGATACCTACATCTCGTAATGGAGCAACAAGTTCATTGAAATGTTCCCAATGTTTTACCTTGCCTTGATGCTTCCCGCGAGCAATGGGAGCTAGAAGAGCAAATCGAGCAGGAATCTTATATTGCTCGATGAGATTTTTGGCGGCGGCCTCATGCCTCTTCATCAAAACAAGACTGAGACGTTCCGGAACTTTGTCAAAAGCCGGTGTGACCCCCCAAGATTTAATGGCTTCGTGGGCAACATAGAAAAAGCGTTCGACTTCATGCATGGTTCCAGGCTCAGGAATGCCATTATCCAGGATAAAAGAACGCATATCTGTCTTCAATCCCGTAGTTTTGAGCCGCCCCAATTTGAAGAGTAGGGCTGATCCGAAAGAGTTTGGGAACAACAATCCCTGAGAGGCATTGGCGTTTTGAGCGAGGTAACGGATGCGAGAGAGGTCTTCCGACACCTTTCCCTCAATTGGGTCGAAACGCCACCCCATACCGGCCATTAAATCTTCAGCCCAGCGCTTTCCAACTAGGGCAGGAGTAAAACCACTGGCAGCAAGAAGACGTAAGGCGGGCAAGCACATACAGCAATCGCCAACATGATTGGGAAGGCGGCAGAGAACGGTAGGCATAGAGAAGACCTAGAAAATAAACGGTAGACACAACGTGGCAGGGGGTGAGACTATTTCAACAGCTTGCCCTCTGATACAACCTAGCAAGGGCACATTGTAGAATCACACGGTCGAAATCTGAATACTTCAAAGGATCCCTTTTGATGAGTCAAAGCACTGAGAGCAACACTCAAGACCTTTTGGCAGGTAAACAGCAGGATGCCGTCCGCCGCCTTTTTTCTCACGCTCTTAAGTACAAAAAATGGCTCGCTGAGGCAATGTGCGCGATGGTTGTGACGGCAGGGGCATCATCGTTGATAGCGCTTCTTGTTGGGCAACTAACAGACAAGGGTTTTTATGAAAAAGATCCAACGGCGATTTGGTGAGCTCTGGGTTCGTTGCTAGTTATTTCGTTGGCATACGGTGTATTTTCGTTTACTTTTTGCAGAAGATTTCTCAGGACATCCTTTATCAGTTTAGAACTCAACTTTTTTCGAGAGTGATGAGATAGCCTGCTGCTACCAACCAGAAAAGGAACTCAGGAACAGTAGTTTCTGTATTCATCAATCAAGCCGGGACAGCCTTGGGGGCCGCTGCGGAGTTGATTGCGACTATATTCAGAGATTCTCTTCAGATCGTAGCCTTGTTGTGTGTCCTTTTCTACCACAATTGGCAACTTTCGTTAGTGTCCTTTGTTGTAGCACCGTTTTTAGCGCTGATTATTCGTTGGGTAGGAAAGAAAAACCGCAGTTATGTAGCGGTTTTCAGAAGTCTCTGGCTGAACTTACAAGCGTTGTTCAAGAGGGATACCTAGGCCAAGGAATGGTCAAAATTTATGACGCATACCAGTATGAACAAAAACGGTTTATGACTGCCAATGGCCTCATGCGGAAACTTTCGCTCCGTATGTAGAGGGTTTCTGGTGCAGGCACACCAATGACGCATTTTGTCAGTATGTGTGCCGTCAGTATAGTAGTAGCGTTGCTACAAGCTCAACACGGAACGGTCACGTTGGGGGAATATATTACCTTTCTTTCTGCATTCCTGCTGTTACTGACGCCTATTCGTCATCTTTCATCTCTGAACGGAGCAATGGTTCGTGTCCGTGTTGCTGCTGAGAGCATTTTTGAAATGCTCGATGAACTAGAAGAAAAGGATCCGGGTGAAATTGAACTCAAGAGAATTCATGGAGACGTTAGTTTTGAGGGGCACATATCAATATGATGGAGCAGAGAAGCCCTCAGTTAAGGATTTTTCTCTTGATGTGAAGGCTGGTGAGACCGTTGCTCTTGTGGGAGCCTCCGGAGCTGGAAAAACAACCCTGATCTGTCTGATACCTCGGTTTTGGATTTCTACAGTAGGTGAAAGTTACTTTGATGGCGTGGCGCAGAGTTCGGTGACGTTCAAAAGCTTGCGAGATCAAATCTCACTGGTGAGTCAAGATGTCATTCATCTTCGATGACACAATAGCGGCAAATATTGCCTATGGTAACGAGAATGCAACGCGAGCGCAGATCGAGGAAGCTGCTCGCGCAGCGTACTTGATGCCATTTATTGAAACTCTGCCGAAGGGACTGGATACCCACCCCAGTTGGGGAAGCAGGTAGTAGACTATCTGGGGGCCAAAAACAGCGCATTTCAATCGCAAGAGCACTTTTGAAAAATGCACCGCTTTTGCTTCTGGATGAGGCAACTAGTGCTCTGGATACGGAAAGCGAAAAATACATCCAAAAGTCGCTTGATGAGCTCATGCAAGGGCGCACAACATTTGTTGTTGCCCATCGTCTTTCCACGATTATTGGTGCTGACAAAATTGTTGTTATGAAAGCTGGCCAAATTTGTGAAGTTGGCAAGCATGAGGAATTGTTGCAAAGAAAAGGCTATTACGAGCACTTGTACAACATTTAGTTTGCTTCTGACAAAGAAGCCATGTCAGTAGCTACCTGAAACGGATATAAGTCTAATTCAGAAGAGCCAATTTTTGCTCACGGTCATTTGTTTTTTTAGAAGACAGAGTTTGTTGTGAAGAAAAAAATTCTGGCAATGGCACTGGTTATTTCAGGGACGTTATCGCTGACCTCTTGTTCTGACAATGAGGTGGCCGATGTGTCGTTGGGCATTTTTACGCTCAAGGACATAAAACTGAATAGTTTTGTGGATCCGCTTGTGCCTGGAGTGACTTGCCATGTCGCGAGCATTGAGGCAAATCTATCTTTGTCAGATCCTTCCGATAGCGCGGTAAGTTGTCGTCAGACCGGAGAAATTACGCCGGAAATGATTGCTCGGATTAAAAAGGGTAAGACGGGAGAAGTGGTTTTTGAGAAATCTAAGAGTGTGTTTCTGAAGACATTAAAGATTCGTCGTATTTTTGATGAGGAGAGCCAGACTCTTATGTATCTCTCCTACTCGACACGCGAAACCTCAGGCAGCTTCAAACACAGTCTCTCCACGGTTCCTCTCTGGGGTACGGCGGCGTACGTTACGCCGCGTCCTAAAATGGGAACCGTGCAACGGAGTGATTCAGCGAAAACGCAATCCTTTTGAGCCAGCAGCAAACCATGAACAATAAGTGGGCTTTGCGTACACAACTAAATGAAATTGGCTGGTTGGCTGTTTTATTTGCAGTTGTCGGGGCTACCGTGGCCCTGCGTTACATGACCGGTTTGCCAGGAACCCAATGGTGGCAGTATCTATATGTTTTCGGTGCTGCCGCAGGAGTGTTTTTCATTGGGCATTTTCTGCTGCAACTTTTGTTGGTATTGCCACTGTCATGCTGGAGTTCTTGTGGTGGACGGGGGATGGCGTTTGGACTCACCTTCATCCTTTTAGTATCGCTTGTCACGGACACATTTGTCTACCAACAGTATCGCTTCCACATCAACTGGGCGATGATAAATTTGGCACTTGTCGGGGGACGAGAGGTCTTTTCTTTTTCCTCCGGCATGCTCCTAAAGATTGCCTTCTTGGTTGGTTGTTTAGCCGGATTGTCATTGATGTTAGTCTGGTCGACCACAAGGTTGAAAATTACAGCGATCTGTCCCTGTGTCTGTATCCTAGTGGGGTATCTGGCAGTAAATGCAGTAAGTGCTTACAGTGTTTCTCAAAACGTCAAGCCTGTGACGGTTTTGGCCGACCGAATTCCCCTCTATTACCCTATCCGAGCAAATACGTTATTGTCCAAATTTGGTCTTGTGTCTGTCGGAGAGGAGAAATTAAGTCTTTCTGAGAAAGTGGGAAGCTTTCACTATCCGCTCAATGAGCTTGCTCTTGGAAAGGGAACGGATCTCAATGTGTTGATTTTGGCAATCGACTCTTTGCGTGCCGATGTGGTTGACGCAAAGACGATGCCAAACCTAACTAGATTGCAACAGCGGGCAGTGGTTTTTCGGGAGCACTATTCTGCTGGTAATGCAACTCGGGCAGGTGTGTTCGGACTGTTTTATGGCCTTCCGCCTTTCTATTGGCAGAGTGCCTTGTCGACGAATGTGCCATCTTCCATGGTGGCAGGCTTTCAGAAAGCAGGGTACGAAATCAGTGCCTTTGCTACAGCTACATTGCTTCGTCCGGAGTTCTACGCAACGTTTTTTTCCAGTGTGAGACCGTTGCGCATGAGCTCAGACACCGGTGAGACAGTTGCAGAACGGGATCGCGACAGTGTAGATGATTTTGAAAAGTGGTTGGAGCAACGCGATCCGAAGAAGAAATTCATGAGTTTCATGTTTTTAGATAGCGTTCACTCTCTGGATTTTCCTAAAGAGCTAGATGTTCCCTATGGGGATTATTGGCAGAAGGTCGATCGATTAAACTTCTATCCTGACTTTGATCCGAGAGAATATTTCAACCGATATAAAAATGCTGCATATTGGCAGGACGCACTGATTGGACGAGTGCTGCAGATCCTCGAGAAAAATGGCCGACTGGATGACACGATTGTGATTGTGACTTCCGATCATGGGGAAGAGTTCAATGACTCCAATCTGAATTACTGGGGACACAACGGGAATTTTTCAGATGCACAGATCAAAATTCCGCTTGTGATTTCATGGCCAGGGATGCCAGCTCAACAAATCTCTCACCGCACAACTGCCTACGACGGGGGGCTACACTGTTAAAAAAAGTGCTGGAAGTTCAAACCCCCGTCGAGGACTTTAGTGTAGGTCAGGATCTTTTTGAGCCCAAAGGACGAGACGTCGTTTTTGTTGGCAGCTACAACGAAGACGCAATCGTGGCGGGTGACAAAGTGCTACTAATCAAAATGAGTGGAGTGCTCGAAGGACACAGTCTTAAGGATTGGGAAGAGATTGATGTTGCCCCGCTTAAATGGTGGGTGCTGGCATATCTGCAGATGCGTGGCAAGTATCGACAATAGAGCGTGGGTGGATGGACAAATGACAGCTGAAATGTTGATGGAAGATGAAGACGGTGAAGAAGTCAAGCTTCCTGGACTCCCGGCGAATACAAAAAACTACATGACGCCGACTTGCTACCGACGTTTGCTAGATGAGCGCGAGCATTTGGTTAATGTTGAGCGACCGAGCATTGTGAATGTGGTCAGTTGGGCAGCAAGCAATGGGGATCGTTCAGAAAACGGAGACTACCAGTACGGCAAAAGACGTTTACGCGAAATTGACCGCCGCATACGTTTTCTGAACAAACAAATTGAAAGTGCAGAGGTAGTCGATCCTACGAAACGTCCGCCTACAGATCAGGTGTTTTTTGGTGCGACGGTTACTTATGAAAATCTGATGACAGGAACTGAGCATACCATTCGTATCGTGGGCATTGATGAAGCGGATCCGGAAAATGGTGATGTGAGTTGGGTGAGTCCGATTGCTCGCGTGTTTCTGAAACAACGGGAAGGCGATAGTGTCAAATTACCGACCCCGGCAACGATTGATCACCCTGCACGGGTAGAAGTTCTGGAGATAGTTGCGGTGGAGTACAAATAGCGAAAGTCTGCGGCCTTGAAGAAATCTCAAATGGCAAAAGAAAAATTTCCCATTAGCGTGGTGCTCCTGACGAGTAACGAGGAGCTCAATATCAAAGATTGTCTTCAAAGCTGCGCTTTTGCAGAAGAACTCATTGTTGTTGATGACGGAAGTACTGATAAGACGGTTGAGATAGCTCAGGAGTTAGGCGCAAAAGTCTTTAATCGATCTCTTGCTGGAGATTGGGGGGCTCAGAAGACTTTTGGCATGCAACAAGCTTCTCAACCATGGCTTCTGCTGATTGATGCCGATGAGAGAGTCAGTTCAAAGTTGCGTGACTCTATTCGTCAAGTGCTATCTGATTCGTTGCAGAAGCGGGCATACATGATCTAGAGAGAAAATCATTTTGTATCAGGGTCTGCTACGCATGGATGCTTGCGTCCCGATTGGGTTCTGAGATTTTTGCCGAGAGAGGGAGCTTCGTCTATCGGAAAGGTGCATGCCAGTATTGAATCGCCGTTCCCAAGAGATCGATTATCCGGGCGGCTTATTCATTTCACATACCGCAATTGGGACGCCTATTACCGGAAAATAGATCTCTACAGCAGACTGGCTGCAGACAAATATTTGGATGAAGGCAGAAACTGCTACTTCTTCAGAGATGTTGTGTTAAGACCGCTCTGGGCCTTCTTCAAGGTCTACTTCATCAATCGTGGGTTCTTGGACGGGAAGCTTGGCTTCATATTCTCCATGAACCACTACTTCTACACAATGGCCAAGTACGTGCGGTACTACTACCTGAAAAATCACGGAGGCAAAATTTAATCGATAAAACGAGGGCTCCGAAAGGAGCCCTCTCCATCTCTATCGATCTTCTGTTGGCAAGAAAATTCGTTTGTCGCCGTCCAAGCGCCTTGCCACGCTTAATACGGTTGGAATACGCTTGAGTGCTCGCATAATGTGCATCAAGTGCAACCGGCTTCGAACCTGAATCATCAAATTCAAAGATTCTTTGCCTTCCTTATTGGGCTCGACGTTAACCCCCACAATAGCCGATCCGGCAGAGCTGAGCTCTGTGGCGACTGAGGCCAGAGTCGCGCGATCATCGGTTATTTCCAGATCCAGCGGAACGAAGAAACGAGCTTCCTCAGCGCTTTCTGCTTGCCATGCCAGCGGCATCCAACGTTGCGGAGCATTTTGCCGTCCGCGAGCGACGTGTTCGCAGTCAGCGCGATGTACGGAAAGCCCATGTCCTTTGCGCATGAAGCCCCAAATATTGTCGCCGGGTACGGGATGGCAACAGGTCGCTAACTGAACGGCCATACCTTCGGTGCCTCGGATGGTCACCGTGGTTTCACTTGCAGGATGTTCCGGTTTTTTTACCTGTAGCAGAGTCTTGATTTGACCGATGATGCCGGCTGCCGGCATATGCCCTAGACCAATATCAATATAGAGTTGTTCGCGTGTTCCGATGGATGCATCACGAAGCACTTCACGCCAAATGGGTTCAGGAATAGCTTGAAGGTTGAGCTGTGCTTCCTGGGCAGCTTTGGCGAGCACTTTACGACCCAAAGCTTCCGATTCTTCAGGATTGCGCGTGCGTAGATACTGGCGGACTTCTGCACGAGCTTTACCGCTGCGCACAAAGCTGATCCACTGGGGATCGGGTTCTGCATCGGGCGCTGTGATGATCTCGACCATGTCGCCGTTTTTGAGCGGCGTTGACAACGGTTGCTGCTCTCCATTGATGCGACAACCGATTGCCTTGTTGCCGACATCGGTGTGAATCTGATAGGCAAAGTCAACAGGGCAAGAACCTTGCGGCAAGCTCACGATCTTGCTTCTCGGAGTGAAGACATAGACGCGATCCGGGAAGAGGTCGATCTTGATGTTTTCAAGGAACTCACTGCTGTCAGCACTGGTACGTTGAATTTCCATCAGACTTTGCAGCCAGGATTTCACCATGTTCTGGATACCGCTGGTATCCATGCTGTCGTTGTAGATCCAGTGAGAAAGAATGCCCATCTCGTCAATGCGGTGCATTTCTTCCGTGCGAATCTGGTACTCGACAGGGGTGCCGTAAGGACCGATAACGGTTGTATGAAGACTTCGGTAACCGTTTGCTTTCGGGATCGCAATGAAGTCCTTGAAGCGATTGTGAACAGGTTTATAGAGCTGGTGTAAGGCGCACAAAGTGAGATAGCACTCTTCGCGCGTACGAACGATTACACGAAAGCCGTAGATGTCCAAAACATCAGAGAAGGAAGCATGCGTGTCACGCATGCGGTTGTATATACCGTAGATGGTCTTATCTCTTCCCTGGACTTGCGCCACAATGCCGCATTTGGGTAATGCTGAACGAGTCTCACGCAAAATACGTTCCAGAACAGCCTTACGATTTCCGCGTGTCAGAATCACATTTTCACGAAGAATTTCGTAACGACGCGGGTAGTGGTTGAAGAAGGACAACTCCTGCAGTTCGCGGAAAACGGTATTGAGCCCTAAACGGTGCGCAATCGGCACATATATTTCCAATGTTTCCTTGGCGATGCGGCGACGTTTGTCCGGGCGCATCACGCCGAGGGTGCGCAAGTTGTGCAGACGGTCGGCGAGCTTCACGAAGATCACGCGTACATCGCGGCTCATGGCGAGCAACATCTTGCGGAAACTTTCGGCCTGAGCAATTTCATTGGACGAAAAGCGTAACTTGTCAAGTTTACTTACGCCGTCGACGAGTTCCGCCACTTCCACGCCAAAGCGTTCGACCATTTCAATCTTGGCGACAGGTGTGTCTTCAAGTACGTCATGCATGAGACCGGCGCAAATGGTGGTGGAGTCAAGACGCCACTCAGCCAGAATGTTTGCTACAGCCAGAGGATGCGTGATGTATGGTTCGCCGGATTTGCGGAATTGCCCCAGATGCGCATCGTCAGCGTACATAAATGCCTGACGAACACGCTCCACGTCCGCTTTTGAGAGAAACTGACTGCAACGGGCGAGCAGTTCGGAAGAGGTCACGACTTTGGTGACTTTTTCTACGGGAGAGAAAAGAGGGAGGTCGGCTTCCTGACCTACGATATCATCTGCACGAGCGTCCAGATAGGCCGCATCGTAGTCGTCTTCGTCAGACTGACCGGAATGAGGGTGTTGAGGTCGAATAATGCCGGGCAGAGTCGTTGCCGGGGCTGTTTGAGGGGCGGTAAACAGCATAGGACCTTTTCCGAAAAATGATTAAAAATAAAAAAGCGCTGCCCAAATAGTTTTATAGGATAGGCAGCGCTTGGTTTCGCTTGCGGGCAACGCAACGGTTGTCCGTTGCCCGAGTGAAGCTGCATGGCGCGCGACACACTGCCCTGCGCAATTTCGCGCAGAGCGATCACGGTGTTTTTGTCCTTGGCATCAACGCGCGGTGCGTGACCGTCGTTGAGCTGACGAGCGCGGTATGCGGCGCAGAGAACCATTTCAAAACGGTTCGGAATCTTCTTCATGCAATCTTCAACAGTAATGCGTGCCATTTTCTTTTTACAAAAGTAGGAAATCGTTGCTGCGGGGTAGAGATCAGACAGGGACGCCGAGCGAGATGAACTGTTCACGATGGCGCGCGGCCTGATTTTTGAAATTCAGGCGG
>ERZ791682.562-NODE-562-length-19043-cov-3.70476_pt1 | contig 19043 bp, 16 predicted proteins | sample MGYA00509958_ERZ791682 | MGnify/ENA primary metagenome ERZ791682 (study PRJEB30046, sample SAMN00715194) | human gut metagenome | study: EMG produced TPA metagenomics assembly of the A metagenome-wide association study of gut microbiota in type 2...
TAATGACATATCTTATATCAGTTTTTTGAGTTTACACAAAACTTGAAACGGTCTCGGTTAAGATGGGAAAATTTTCATTTTAACTGGGCACGTTCTTTTACTTTATCAAATCGATTACGAGAGAGTGACTTTAATTCCTCATTGTGGTAAGATGTATCTGAGTAGAACCTTAAGTTCACATCAGACACCAACATAGAAGCAATTGAGAAGGTATCTATTTTATCCGCTTTGGTCTGTCTAAGACTTAAACTTTTTCTGTACAGCTTTGAATATTTAAAAATTAAGTGTTTTTGTGCATTTTTCAAGAACGGAATCCGTGCTGTGGTATTTGTCGGTTGTGGATCGATTGTCAGCCATGTAATAGATTCCGAGTCTACTCCATGCTGTAAATTTTTCTACAGAAAAGGAACTGCACACTAATTTCTTAGTGCGACAGTCCCTTGGATCCATTCACAGTATGATCTGTTTATTACCGATACAGCTTCTTTTTTTCGTAAATCGGTTCGGAGGTTAATTCCAGTCCCAGTTTGTTGAACATTTTAATATCCACGGAGGAAAGCATTACGGAGGTATGAATCTGGCAGCCGCGAAGCTTAGGCAGCTGTTCTAAGGCCAGCCGTGCATTGGAATCCGTGGCGGCACACATGGAAAGGGCAATCAGCACCTCATCTGTGTGAAGCCGCGGGTTTTTGCTTCCCAGATATCCGACCTTCAGTCCCTGAATCGGTTCGATGAAGGTAGGAGAAATCAGATGAATGTTGTCGGCGATTCCACCAAGCTCTTTGACTGCGTTCAGTAAAACGGCAGCGGAAGCGCCCAGAAGAGCGGAGGTTTTTCCGGTTACGATTTTTCCGTCAGGCAGCTCCAGGGCGGCAGCCGGAGAACCGTTTTTAGCGGATAACTCATTGGCTACGGATACAACGGCGCGCATACTGGTGGTGATCTTTGCCTGCTTCATCAAAAGCTCGATTTTGTAAACCTCATCTTTGGAGCCTTTGTCTTTGGCAAGGCGGTTCAGCGCCTGATAGTAACGGCGGATAATTTCCTGTCGGGAGGCCTCTTTGCAGGCCTCGTCATCGATGATGCAGTTTCCGGCCATATTTACACCCATGTCAGTGGGGGATTTGTATGGACAGTAGCCGTAGATTCCTTCAAACATGGCAGACAGTACAGGGTAGATTTCCACATCGCGGTTGTAGTTGACAGTGGTTACGCCATAGGCTTCCAGATGGAAGGGATCGATCATGTTGACGTCGTTTAAGTCTGCGGTAGCTGCCTCATAGGCAAGGTTTACCGGATGCTTTAAGGGAATATTCCAGATCGGGAAGGTCTCAAATTTGGCATATCCGGCCTTGATGCCCCTCTTGTTTTCGTGGTAAAGCTGGGAAAGACAGGTGGCCATTTTTCCGCTTCCCGGGCCTGGTGCAGTGATAATGACTAATGGCTTTGTGGTTTCGATATATTCATTTTTTCCGTAGCCTTCATCGCTGACAATGTGAGCAATGTCGTTGGGATAGCCTTCAATGGGATAGTGGCGGTAAACCTGAATGCCCAGGTTCTGAAGCTTGGTGCGGAACAGATCCGCAGAGGGCTGCCCGGTGTAGCGGGTGATCACAACGCTTCCTACATAAAGTCCTTTATCGCGGAATTCCTGAATCAGACGGAGAACATCCACATCGTAGGTGATGCCCAGATCATGGCGGATTTTATTTTTTTCAATGTCAGCGGCATTGATGGCAATAACGATCTCGGCTTGGTCTGCAAGCTGAAGCAGCATTTGCAGCTTGCTGTCCGGGGCAAAGCCCGGAAGGACTCTGGAGGCGTGATAGTCATCAAACAGCTTTCCGCCGAATTCCAGATATAATTTATCTCCGAACTGGTTGATTCGTTCCCGAATATGTTCGGACTGCATTTTCAGATATTTTTGGTTATCAAATCCTATTTTCATATATTTTCTTGCCCCTTTCACTGCCCCTCATTGTATCACAGACGGCTTTAAAATGCACCTGGAATTTTGATTATTTTAGGATTTTGTGATATACTAAGCAGAAAGGAACTTGTCAACCCGATAACACAAAGGACAAAAGGACTGGAGTATGATGAAAAGCAGCTATGCAAGGCTTTTTTTGCTTCTGGCTCTTCAGGTTGGGCTGATATCTGGCTGTGGAAAGCTGGAGGCAGTGAAAGAGCTGGCGACTGTTAAGGAGCCGGTAGTGGTAGAGCATGGAACAACGAAGGCACAGGAAGAAGGCGAGAAAACGGCAGAAGAAGCGGAAGCAGCGACGGAACTGGAACTGCAGACACAGGAAATTGTATTGGAAAAGGGGCAGCAGAGAAATCCTGTTCAGGTGAAGGGAATTTATATTTCTGCCTATGTGGCAGGAACCCCCTCGATGGTGGATAATCTGATTGCAGAGCTTGATCGGACAGAGGCCAACACACTTGTGATTGATCTGAAGGATGATTTTGGTCGTGTGGCCTGTGAGATGGAATCTCCCCTGGTACAGGAACTGGGTTCTTCAAAGGCCTATATTTCGGATATTCAAGGGCTAATGGAGAAACTGGAGGAGCACGGGATTTATGCCATTGCCCGGATTCCGGCTTTTCGTGATGCCTGGCTGGGAGATGTTCGGCCGGACTGGTGCATCAAAAAGGCAGATGGAACGGTATTCCGGGACAGGGACGGCAATGCCTGGGTCAATCCCTATAAGAAGGAGGCCTGGGATTATCTGGTGGAAATCGCAGCTGAGGCAGGAAAGCTGGGCTTTGAGGAAGTACAGTTTGACTATGTGCGCTTCTGTACGGAGAAGGGCATGAAGGAGGTTGTTTTTGACGAGGCCGATGTGCAGGGCAGATCCCGAACAGGAATTATTCTGGAATTTATGGAATATGCCTATGACAGACTGAAGGCAGAGGGACTGTTTGTGTCTGCAGATGTATTTGGCGCCATTATTAACAGTGATGTAAATGCAGATTCTGTGGGACAGATTTACGGAGAGATGGCAAAGCATCTGGATTATATCAGTCCTATGATTTACCCTTCTCATTACGCAGATGGAAATTATGGAATTGCCCATCCGGATATGCAGCCCTATGAGACAATCTGCGCGGCGCTGATGGATTCCAGAAAGGAGCTTTACTTTGCCGGAAAGAACGGAGAGCATATTGCCGTGGTACGTCCCTGGCTTCAGGATTTTACAGCCAGCTGGCTGACAAATCATATTCCTTATGGAGGGCCGGAGGTTCGCAGTCAGATTCAGGCGGTTTATGATTGCGGATATGATGAATGGCTTTTGTGGGATGCAGCATGTACCTATGACTGGGATGGACTTCTGACACCAGAGGAGGCAAAGGCAGAACAGGAGCAGATTGTTCAGTCCCGGGCAGCTCTGCCGGAAACGACTTTTGCAGAGGAGACAATAGCGGCAGAGACGGAAGCTGTGGGAGAAACCATGGAATCGTCCTTTGAGGTGCAGGAAACAGAAGCCGCAGAATAGGATGGCTGCAGGAGGCAGTCGGTTTTATGCTCAGAAGGGTATCAGTGCAGTTCGCTGATACCCTTTTCTTCTTATTTGTGCTATAATTTTGTAGTAACAGATTAGAAGAGGCAGAGAGTGAGGAAATCAAATGGAGAGACAGGTGTATCCTGGAGAATTTTATCGACATTTTAAAAATAAATTATATCAGATTCTGGCAGTGGCAACCCATTCTGAGACGGGAGAGAAGATGGTGGTTTATCAGGCTCTTTATGGGGATTTTGGTGTTTATGTAAGGCCTTATGAAATGTTTGTAAGCGCTGTAGATCGGGAAAAATACCCGGAAGTGACTCAGGAATACCGGTTTGAGCGAGTGGAGCTGGCGGCCGCAGCTGGAGAATCAGGTGACAGGGACAGAGCAGGAGGTTTTGGCAATTTCGCTGAAGCTGGTTCATATCTGCACGGGGAAGTGATGGCAGCCGGATCAGACGAATCGAAAGGAATCGGCATCAGAGCTAATTCCACAAGCAGATTTGAGGAAGAAGTCAGGACTCAGGAACCTGTGCAGAAGTTGTATGAACCAAGTCCGGCATTTCTCAAATTTCTGGATGCAGATACTTATGAGGAGCGGATGGAGTGTCTTTCTGCCATGGCACGGACGGCACAGCAAAGGGATTTAGACAGTCTTTATCTGGTGCTTGATATGAAGCCGGAAACAGGTACGATTCCAGAACAGGTCCAAGCGATTGGAAGATTTCTGACCCTCCAGAACCGGTTTGACGGAAAACGGCTTAGATAGGAGAAAGGGACGGAAAAATGTTTAATATAGAGGATGAACTGAAGAAGCTGCCGTCTCAGCCTGGGGTTTATCTGATGCACGACGCTAAGGACGAGATTATTTATGTGGGAAAGGCTGTCAGCCTGAAAAACCGGGTGCGGCAGTATTTTCAGAGCAGCCGCAATAAGAGTGCGAAGATTGAGCAGATGGTTTCACGGATTGCCCGGTTTGAGTACATTGTGACAGATTCGGAGATGGAGGCTCTGGTTCTGGAATGTAATCTGATTAAGGAGCATCAGCCCCGATATAATACCATGCTGAAGGATGACAAGGCATATCCGTATATTAAGGTAACTGTTGGGGAGGATTTCCCACGGGTGATGCTTGCAAGAACCATGAAAAAGGATAAAAACCGATATTTTGGCCCCTATACCAGTGCTGGGGCGGTGAAGGATACCATTGATTTGATACACAAGCTGTATAAAATCAGAACCTGCAGCAGGAATCTGCCCCGAGATACGGGAAAAGAGCGCCCTTGTCTGAATTATCACATTAAACAGTGCGATGCCCCCTGTCAGGGATATATTTCTAAAGAAGAGTACGGAGAAAATATCAGACAGGTTTTGGAGTTTTTAAATGGCCGTTATGACGGTGTTTTAAAAAATCTGGAAGAAAAAATGAAAGCAGCTTCCGATGCTATGGATTTTGAAAAGGCCATCGAGTACCGGGATTTGCTAAGCAGTGTGAAGAAGGTGGCTCAGAAGCAGAAGATTACCAGCAGCAATATGGAGGATCGAGATATTATTGCTATGGCCCGGGATGATATGGACGCAGTAGTTCAGGTATTCTTTGTCCGGGAGGGAAAGCTGATTGGACGGGATCATTTCCGTATGTCTGTGGCAACTGCGGAGACAAAGGGACAGATTCTTTCCAGCTTTGTAAAGCAGTTTTATGCAGGAACTCCATTTTTGCCCAAGGAGCTGTGGGTGCAGTATGAGCTGGAGGATATGGAGCTGATTGGCCAGTGGCTCAGCGCCAGAAAGGGTCAGAAGGTTCGCATTACGGTTCCGAAGAAAGGCGATAAGGAGCGGCTGGTGGAGCTGGCGGAGAAGAATGCGGCTCTTGTGTTGATTCAGGACAATGAAAGGAATAAACGGGAAGAGATGCGGACCATAGGAGCTATGAATCAGGTGGCTCAGTGGCTGGGGCTGGAGAATGTCCGCAGAATGGAGGCCTTTGATATTTCCAATATTTCCGGATACGAATCTGTAGGCTCTATGGTGGTCTTTGAAAATGGAAGGCCAAAACGCAGCGATTATCGGAAATTCCGCATTAAGACGGTAATAGGACCCAATGATTATGCTTCTATGAAGGAGGTGCTTACCAGACGGTTTACTCATGGTATGGAGGAACAGAAACAGCTGAAAAATCAGGGAGTGGAAAAAGAGTTTGGAAGCTTTACCAGATTTCCGGATCTTCTGATGATGGATGGCGGAAAGGGGCAGGTGAATATTGCTCTGGAGGTGATGGAGCAGCTGGGGCTTTCGATTCCGGTCTGCGGTATGGTGAAGGATGATAATCACAGGACAAGAGGTCTTTATTATCAGAATGAGGAGATTTCGATCGATCGTCATTCGGAGGGATTTCGTCTGATCACCAGAATTCAGGATGAGGCCCATAGGTTTGCAATTGAGTATCACCGCAGTTTGAGAAGCAAAAGCCAGGTAAGGTCGATTCTGGATGAGATTCCGGGAATTGGCGATACGAGGAGAAAGTCTCTGATGAGAAGCTTTCAGTCTCTGGACGCGGTGCGGGAGGCTTCGGTTGAGGAGCTTTGCCAGGTGCCTGGTATGAACCGGGCAGCAGCGGAAAGTGTGTACCAGTTTTTCCGCAGGAAAGAAAAAGGGGATACCGTGATTGTGGATGACATTTCCCCGCGGATATGATAGTATGAAAGAATGTTAGGACATAGAGGAAAAGGAGTGGAAGCGATGTACGGAGTTACGATTACAGAATTGATTAATAAGATGAATCTGAAAAATATTCTTCCGGAAATTGATACAGATAAGGTTGTGCTGTCTCATCCGGATGTAAACCGTCCGGCACTGCAGCTGGCAGGTTTCTTCGATCATTTTGATCGGGAAAGAGTACAGATTATTGGTTTTGTGGAGCAGGAGTATATTAAGACGCTGCCCAGGGACAGGAAGATTGCCATGTATGAAAGACTGCTATCCAGTGAAATTCCCTGTGTGCTCTACAGCCGCTCCCAGATGCCTGATGAAGATATGAAGGATCTCTGTCTTCACTATCAGGTTCCTTGTATGGTTTCCGACAAGAGCACATCTGATTTGATGGCAGAGGTGATTCGCTGGCTGAAGGTAAAGATGGCGCCCTGCATCAGCATTCACGGCGTACTGGTAGACGTATTTGGTGAGGGCGTTTTGATTATGGGCGAGAGTGGTATTGGAAAAAGTGAGGCTGCTTTGGAGCTGATTAAGCGTGGACACCGCCTGGTTACAGATGATGTTGTGGAGATCCGCAAGGTCAGCGATGAGACTCTGGTGGGAAGCGCGCCGGATATTACCAAGCATTTTATTGAGCTGCGAGGAATCGGCATTATTGATGTAAAAGCGCTGTTTGGTGTAGAAAGCGTGAAGGATACTCAGAATATTGACATGGTAATTAAGCTGGAGGACTGGGATAAGGATAAGGAATACGATCGTCTGGGACTGGAGGATCAGTATACGGAATTTTTGGGAAATAAGGTTGTATGCCACAATATTCCCATCCGTCCGGGCCGAAACCTGGCAATTATCGTAGAGTCTGCGGCTGTCAACTATCGCCAGAAGAAGATGGGCTATAATGCAGCCAAGGAACTGTACAATCGTGTACAGGCAAATCTGGGAAGACCTCAGATTTAAAAGAAAATTTCCGGTTCTGCCGGGAAAATCAGGAAGTAAATGAGGAGTCAGATGAAGAATTTTACAGAAAAACTTTGCCGGATTTTGCCGGAAGAGCAGGTGCATGAGAATGAGCCTATGAGCCGCCGCACGACCTTCCGTGCAGGAGGAGCGGCTGACTGGCTGGTGGAGCCGGATACAGAGGGGCAGCTGGCGGAGATAATCCGCCTTTGCAGGGAGCAGCAGGTTCCGTGGTATATTCTGGGAAATGGAAGCAATCTTCTGGTAGGAGATAAGGGATTTCACGGTGTAATGATTGTTCTGGGAAAAAACTGGAATCAGGTTGAGATTACAGGACAGACCATTCGGGCAGGCGCAGGCGCTCTGCTTTATACAGTGGCAAAGCAGGCCCTTGCAGCATCCCTGACAGGACTGGAGTTTGCATCAGGAATTCCTGGCACCATTGGAGGCGCTGTGGTGATGAATGCAGGCGCTTATGGCGGGGGGAAGTGGTAGGTGCTTTTGCGGGGCGGGGTCTATGGCGGGGAAATGTGTCAGGTTCTGACGCGGGTCCGGGTTATGACAGGGGACGGTCAGGTGAAAATTCTGGATGCGTCGGAGCTGGAGCTGGGATATCGGACCAGCTGCATTCTTTCCCGGGGCTATATAATTTTGGAGGCAGAGCTTTTGCTGGAGATGGGCAGCCAGGAGGAAATACGGAGCCAGATGCAGGACTATGCAGGACGGAGACGGGAAAAGCAGCCCCTGGAGTACCCCAGCGCGGGCAGTACTTTTAAACGGCCTGCGGGATATTTTGCAGGAAAGCTGATTGATGAGGCCGGCCTGCGGGGATTTGGAGTAGGCGGCGCTCAGGTATCAGAAAAGCATTGTGGATTTGTGATTAATCGGGGCGGCGCTACGGCAGCGGATATTGTGGAGCTGTGCCGCCAGGTGAAGGAGCGGGTTTTCCAGAATTCCGGCGTGGAGCTGGAGCTGGAGGTAAAGCTTCTGGGAGAATTCTAAAACGGAGGAGAAAGCCATGAAGCTGGTCATTGTAACGGGCATGTCCGGCGCAGGAAAGACCATTGCCCTGAAAATACTGGAGGACCTGGGATTTTATTGTGTAGATAATCTGCCGATTCCTCTGATGGAGCCGTTTGCTGATCTGGCTATGCGGCAGTCATCCGCACATGAGAAAGTGGCTCTGGGAATTGATATTCGCAGCGGAGAGGATCTTCCCCGGTTCCGGCAGATTCTGGAACAGTGGAAATCTGGTTCCCTTCCCTGCGAGGTGCTGTTTCTGGATTGCAGCGATGAAACTTTGATTAAGCGTTATAAGGAAACCCGTCGTTCTCATCCTCTGGCAGGAAAGGGCCGTGTAGATGCTGGAATTCAGACAGAACGCAGCCGGCTGGATTTTTTAAAGAAAGAAGCGGATATTATTATTGATACCAGTCAGCTTCTTACCAGAGAGCTGCGCCAGGAACTGGAGAAAATATTTGTTGATAACCAGAATTATCAGAATTTGTTTGTAACTGTGTTGTCCTTTGGTTTTAAATATGGGATTCCAGTGGATGCAGATTTGGTATTTGATGTGAGATTTCTGCCCAACCCTTATTATGAGGAAAGTCTGAGAAGTCACACAGGGCAGGAAGCAGAAGTGCAGGCCTATGTTCATCAGGGAGGAACGGCAGAGCTCTTTTTGGGAAAGCTGTACGATATGCTGGAGTTTCTGATTCCCAATTACGTTCAGGAGGGAAAGAATCAGCTGGTCATTGCCATTGGATGTACTGGCGGAAAACACCGTTCTGTGACGATTGCAGAGGCCGTTTACCAGTATTTAAGCGGACACAGGGAGCTGGGGCTGAAGCTGGAGCACAGGGACATTGAGAAGGACAGAATACGAAAAAAATAAGCATCTGAGGTGGGAAATGTCATTTTCTTCAAGAGTTAAGGAGGAATTATCCCGGCAGCTTAGTCCTGCCAGACACTGCCAGATTGCTGAAATTGCGGCGATTATCAGTCTGTGCGGCAGGATTCAGATATCGGAAAACGAACGGTATCGGATTAAAATCAGCACGGAAAATGCGGCAGTTGCAAGAAAGTACTTTACATTATTGAAAAAAACATTTAATATAAGTACTGATGTTTCTATTCGCCAGGGGGCAGAAGGCCATCGGCTTCGTACCTACACGGTAGGGGTCAGCCGGCATGAAGACGCAATGCGGGTTCTTCAGGCCACCAAGCTGATTGACAGGTATGGGGAGATTGAAGAAAATCTGTCTCTGGCTCAGAATGTGGTAATTATGCAGAGCTGCTGCAAGCGGGCTTTTATCCGCGGAGCATTTCTGGCCTCCGGTTCTATCAGCGATCCGGAGAAATTCTATCATTTTGAAATTGTCTGCGCTGCTGAGGCCAAGGCAGTTCAGCTTCAGGGATTGATTCTTGCATTTGGTCTGGACGCCAAGATTGTACAGAGAAAGAAGTACTATGTGGTTTATATTAAAGAGGGCAGCCAGATTGTAGACATCCTGAACGTAATGGAAGCGCCTGTGTCCTTAATGGAACTGGAAAATATCCGGATTCTCAAGGAAATGCGCGGAAGCGTAAATCGACAGGTCAATTGTGAGACAGCCAATATCAATAAGACAGTATCGGCTGCAGTAAAACAGATGAAGGATATTACTTTCATCCGGGACAAAATTGGCTTTGACAAGCTGCCGGAAAATCTCAGTGAGATTGCGCAGCTGCGCCTGTTAAAGCCAGAAGCAACACTAAAAGAGCTTGGAGAGGCTCTGGATCCGCCGGTTGGCAAATCCGGCGTAAATCACAGGCTCAGGAAGCTGGGAGAGCTGGCCCAAAAGCTAAGAGAGCAGTATCCAGGCAATGAAGCATAATACATGCTTTCAGAAATGAGGAGGATAATTATGGTAAAGAAAGCAATTACGATTGGACTCGCATCCGGACTTGAGGCAAGACCGGTGGCCATGCTGGTGCAGATTGCAAGCCAGTATGACAGCCTGATTTATGTAGAGAGCGAGAATGCGCGCGTGAATGCCAAGAGTATTATGGGTATGATGACACTGGGACTTGATGTGGGAGAGACCGTGGTTGTCAGCGCAGACGGAAGTGATGAGGAGAAGGCGATTGCAGAGATCGAGCAGTATTTGAGCAATCGGTAATCCCCACTCGAAATTGTTTATGAAGTGATAGATGAAAATGGGCAGGATTTCTGGAAATCAGAAATACCTGCCCTTTGTCCATTCTGGAAACAGTGGAAAAAAACTTTATTTCCAGATATAATGAAAGGTAACAGCTCAGTCGGACAAGAAAAAGCAAGACTGAACTGTTACAATAAAAGGGATCACAGCCCTGCCGAAAGAAAAGGGCAGCGGCCTGAAGGCGAGTCAAGAGCAGACAGTCGAAAGAGAGGCGGAAAGAACGGCTGAAAAGACAGCCGAACAGGATGCGAAGCAGAGCGCTGAAAATAAAATAGAAAGGAAGAAAAGCTGTGGCATTTACACATTTGCATGTCCATACAGAGTACAGCCTGCTGGACGGCTCCTGTAAAATTAAGGAGCTGGCAGCCCGTGCAAAGGAACTGGGAATGGACAGTTTGGCAATTACCGATCATGGTGCCATGTACGGTGTGATTGATTTTTACAGGGCAGCAAAAGAGGTGGGAATCAAGCCCATTATTGGGTGCGAGGTCTATGTATCTCCTGGCTCCCGTTTTGATCGGGAGATGGCAAGCGGCGAGGATCGGTATTACCATCTGGTTTTGCTGGCTGAGAATGATCAGGGATATCACAATCTGATGAAGATTGTGTCAAAAGGCTATGTAGAAGGCTTTTACTATAAGCCCAGAGTGGATTATGAGGTTCTGGAAACCTTCCATGAAGGCGTGATTGCCCTGTCGGCCTGTCTGGCCGGCGAAGTGCAGAGATATCTGGGAAGGGGGATGTATGAAGAAGCGTGCCGTTCGGCCCTTCATTATGAAACTATATTTGGAAAGGGAAACTTTTTCCTGGAGCTTCAGGATCATGGAATTCCCATGCAGAAAACAGTAAATCAGGGACTTCTGCGCATGAGCCGGGAGTTGGGAATCGATCTGGTAGCAACCAATGATATTCATTATATTCTGGCAGAGGATGCGGTTCCTCATGACATTCTGCTTTGTATCCAGACGGGAAAAAGAGTGACGGATGAAAACAGAATGCGTTATGAAGGCGGACAGTATTACTGCAAATCCGAGGAAGAAATGCGGGCACTGTTTCCCTATGCTCAGGAGGCGATTGATAATACGCACAAGATTGCACAGCGTTGCAACGTGGAAATTGAATTTGGCGTAACCAAGCTGCCCAAATACGAAGTACCGGAGGGATATGATTCCTGGGGATATTTAAACAAGCTGTGTCTGGACGGCATGGCAAAGCGGTATCCCAAGGATGACGGAACCTTAAAAAAGCGCCTGGAATATGAGCTTGATGTCATTCATAACATGGGATATGTAGACTATTTCCTGATTGTGTGGGATTTCATTCATTTTGCCAGATCCCACAATATTATGGTAGGGCCGGGGCGTGGTTCGGCAGCAGGAAGCATTGTAGCCTACTGTCTGGAAATTACAAACATTGACCCTATTCGCTATGATCTTCTATTTGAACGCTTTTTGAATCCAGAGCGTGTATCCATGCCGGATATTGATATAGATTTCTGCTTTGAACGGAGGCAGGAAGTGATTGATTATGTGGTGGAAAAATACGGCAAGGATCAGGTAGTACAGATTGTTACTTTTGGTACTATGGCAGCCAAGGGAGTAGTCCGGGATGTAGGACGTGTTCTGGATATGCCCTACGCCCGCTGCGATGCTATTGCAAAGATGATTCCAACGGATCTGGGAATGACTCTGGAGAAGGCATTGAAACAAAATCCAGAGCTTCGGGAAGCCTATCAGCAGGATGATGAGGTCAAGTATCTGATTGATATGGCAATGCGCCTGGAGGGACTTCCCAGACACACCTCTATGCATGCGGCAGGCGTGGTAATTGGTCAGCGGGCTATGGATGAGTTTGTTCCCTTATCCAGAGCGGCAGATGGAACCATTACCACCCAGTTTACCATGACAACTTTGGAAGAGCTGGGGCTGTTGAAGATGGATTTTCTGGGTCTTCGAACTCTGACTGTGATTCAGAATGCGGCAGAGCAGGTGGAGAGAGGATATGGCATTCACCTGGACATGGAAACAATTGATTATAATGATAAGAACGTTCTGGCATCCATTGGCACGGGAAAATGTGATGGAATCTTTCAGCTGGAAAGTTCTGGAATGAAAAGCTTTATGAAAGAGCTGAAGCCGGAAAATCTGGAGGATGTCATTGCGGGAATTTCTCTGTATCGTCCGGGACCTATGGATTTCATTCCCCGATATCTCAAGGGAAAAAATGATCGCTCATCGATTACCTATGACTGTCCGCAGCTGGAATCTATTCTGGGGCCTACCTACGGGTGTATTGTGTATCAGGAGCAGGTAATGCAGATTGTTCGGGATCTGGCAGGCTATACCATGGGACGAAGCGATTTGGTGCGCCGTGCCATGTCAAAGAAAAAGGCTGCTGTTATGGAAAAGGAGCGTAAGAATTTTGTCTACGGAAATGAGGAAGAAGGGGTAAAGGGCTGTATTAACAATGGAATCAGCGAGAAAACAGCCAACCATATCTATGACGAAATGATCGATTTTGCGAAATATGCGTTTAACAAGTCCCATGCAGCCTGCTACGCAGTGGTGGCATATCAGACAGCATATTTGAAATATTATTATCCCAGGGAATTTATGGCAGCTCTGATGACGTCGGTGATGGACAATATTACCAAGGTGTCAGAATATATTTTAAGCTGCCGCCAGATGGGAATTGCCATTCTTCCTCCGGATATCAATGAAGGGCAGAGCGGATTTTCCGTGTCCGGCGGAGCCATTCGCTATGGTCTTTCTGCAATTAAAAGTATAGGACGAAATGTAGTGGATGCGATTATCCGGGAACGGGAGGCAAATGGTCTTTTTGTATCAATGGATGATTTTGTAGAGAGAATGACAAATAAAGAGATCAACAAACGAACCGTGGAAAGCTTTATCAAATCAGGAGCGCTGGATTCCATGCCAGGAAACCGGCGGCAGAAGACGATGATTGCGCCGGAACTGCTGGAACAGAAAAATAAGGAACGGAAGAATGCCATGGAAGGCCAGATGAGTCTTTTTGATTTTGCTTCTGAGGAAGAAAAACAGCAGTTCCAGATTACCATGCCCAATGTGCCGGAGTTTCCAAGAGAGGAGCTGTTGGCCTTTGAAAAGGAAATGCTGGGGATCTATGTCAGCGGCCATCCGTTGGACTCCTATCTGGAAACCTGGAAAAACAGCATAACAGCAAAGACTACAGATTTTATAGTAGATGAGGAAACAGGCAGGGCTGCAGCCACTGATGGAGAGAGAGTCATTATAGGAGGAATGATTTCCGGAAAGGTAGTAAAGACTACAAAAACGGGAAAAATGATGGCCTTTGTTACGGTTGAAGATATGGTAGGCTCTGTAGAAGTGCTGGTATTTCCGAAAGATTTTGAGAATAACAGGAGTTTTCTCAATGAAGATGAGCGGGTGTTTATCCGGGGAAGAGCTTCTATAGGCGATGAGCCGGTGGGAAAGGTGATCTGTGAGCAGGTAATTCCTTTTGATGCGGTTCCAAAGGAACTGTGGATAAAGTTTTCTGATAAAGCGGAATATGATCAAAAGGGTCCGGAAATCCTGGAAGCATTGAAACAGTCAGAGGGAAATGACACAGTTATTATTTATCTGGAGAAGGAACGTGCAAAAAAAATCCTGCCTCCTGCCTGGAAAATCTGTGCAAATGAGACAATAATGGAGTTTTTAGAAAAACTTGTTGGTGAAAAAAATATCAAACTTGTAGAAAAGGGATTGAAAAGATAGGAAAAATGATATAGAATACTTCTGAATTGTATTTTGAGGAAAACAATTCCAATCCGGGAAATCGTACCGGTCTGAGACATAACAGAAAGAGATAAAAAGAAAAGGTAAAGTGCAGGCAGCAGAAAGCGGCGTGCAGGAATAAACAGCAGGCAGCAACAGGCAGCATGCAGAAATAAACAGCAGGCGCTGACAGCGCGACAGGAGGAAATAACCATGGCAAAACAGGTAAAAACAATAGGTGTTCTGACAAGCGGCGGTGATGCTCCGGGTATGAATGCGGCTATTCGTGCGGTAGTTCGCACGGCTATCAATAAAGGCATGAAGGTAAAGGGAATTATGCGCGGCTATGCGGGACTTCTTCAGGAAGAGATCGTAGATATGGAGAGCACCAGTGTTTCCAATATCATTTACCGCGGAGGAACAATTTTATATACCGCAAGATGTGCAGAGTTTACTACTCCAGAGGGACAGCAGGCAGGCGCAGAGATTTGCCGTAAGCATGGGATTGACGGTATTGTGGTAATCGGTGGCGACGGTTCCTTCCGCGGTGCAGGAAAGCTGGCTGCTCTGGGAATCAATACCATCGGCGTGCCGGGAACCATCGACCTGGATGTAGCATGTACCGAGTATACTATTGGTTTTGATACAGCAGTCAATACGGCAATGGAAGCGATTGACCGGGTTCGTGATACCTCTACCTCCCATGAGCGCTGCAGTATCATCGAGGTTATGGGACGTAATGCAGGATATATTGCTCTGTGGTGCGGCATCGCCAACGGTGCAGAGGATATTCTTCTTCCAGAGCGGTATGACGGCGATGAGCAGACGCTGATCAATAAAATCATTGCGAACCGTAAGAGCGGAAAGAAGCATAATATCATCATCAATGCAGAGGGAATCGGTCACTCTACCTCTATGGCAAGACGAATCGAGGCAGCTACAGGAATTGAGACGAGAGCAACTATTTTAGGACACATGCAGCGAGGCGGCACCCCGACCTGTAAAGACCGGGTTTTTGCCTCTATTATGGGTGCAAAGGCAGCAGAGCTTCTTTGCGAGGGCAAGAGCAACCGCGTTGTGGCTTACCGTGACGGTCAGTATATCGATTTGGACATTCAGGAAGCACTTCAGATGAAGAAGGATATTTCGGAGGAACAGTACGAGATCGCCAAGATGCTGGTAAAATAACAGCCAAGGAGAATGTCTGGGAAGGACAGAAAACAGCTTGGAACAGGAAACTAAAGGCCCGGTGGGAATCAGCCACCGGGCATTCTTCGGCTTTGCGGACTGGAAAAGTATTTTTATGGGTCTGCAGGGAAGCGGAAAAGATGAGAAAGGACGTCTGAAAAAGGAGAGAGCAGAATGCCGGAAAACGGAGAAACAACAGTACTTTGTGGTTCTAACAGTTATGAAAGAAAGTATTATTTTAATGAAGACTTTGAAAGTCTTCCAGATGCGGTGAAGCGTCAGCTTCAGGTTATGTGTGTCTGGTTTACAGAGGAATGTGGAGGGATCCTGACACTGGAATTTACAGAAGACGGAACTCTGGAATTTAAACATACCACATCAGAGTATGACGGATATTATGACGAAATCGGGGCAGATTTAAAAATTAAGCAGATGAGAAGAGAGGGGCAGGAATTTCTGCAGGCCCTGGAGACCTATTACCGAGTGTTTTTCCTGGGAGAAAGCCCGGAGAGCGAGGAGGTATGATGGCAGAGGACAGAAGTCCCAAGAAGGATCTGCAAAGCAGTGAGACATCAGGAAGGACAGGAAAACGCAGGCTTCGAATAGGAAATGTAGAGCTGGACAATAACCTGGTTCTGGCGCCGATGGCTGGAGTGACGGATCTTCCGTTTCGAATTCTCTGTAAGGAACAAGGCTGTGGTCTGCTCTGCACAGAAATGGTAAGTGCCAAGGCGATTCTTTATAAAAACCGCAATACCAGAGAGCTTTTGGAAGTAACTCCGGGAGAACGTCCGGTTTCGGTACAGCTTTTTGGTTCTGATCCGGAAATTGTCAGTGATATGGCGCACTTGATCGAAGACGGCCCCTTTGATATCATTGATTTTAATATGGGCTGCCCTGTTCCAAAGGTGGTTAACAACGGAGAGGGTTCTGCTTTGATGCGCAGTCCGAAGCTTGCAGAAAAAATATTTACAGCTCTTATAAAAAAAGTACACAAGCCTGTTACAGTCAAGTTCCGGAAAGGCTTTGATGATTCCTCTGTGAATGCAGTAGAAATTGCAAAAATCGCAGAAGCCTGCGGTATGGCCGCTGTGGCAGTCCACGGAAGAACAAGAGAACAGTTCTATGCGGGAAAGGCGGACTGGGAGATTATCCGTCAGGTGAAGGAGGCTGTGAGGATTCCAGTTATTGGAAACGGTGATATTTTTACACCTGAGGATGGAAAACGGATGCTTCAGGAAACAGGATGTGACGGTCTGATGATAGCCCGGGGAGCCAGAGGAAATCCCTGGCTGTTTCACAGACTGAATCATTATCTGGATACAGGGGAGCTTCTTCCAGAGCCGGACTGCAGGGAGATTGGCGGAATGATTTACCGACATGCCCAGATGCAGACGGAAAGAAAGGGAGAAAACCTTGGAATGAAGGAAATGCGCAAGCATATTGCCTGGTATACAGCAGGGCTTCGCCACTCAGCAGGAATACGGCGTCAGTGCAATACGCTGGAGACATTGGAGGAGCTTCGGAATATGCTGGAGGAGCATGGAATGCTGCCGGAGGAGTTTTAAAACAGTGACAGAATGAGGCGGCTGGCCGGAGGGCATATCACGGAGGGGAAGAATGCGTTCTGCCCTTGAAAACAGGGGCTTTCCGGTTCTTGACAACTGATTGCCTTTGGGATATAATGTTTGGAATGCAGCGTTGCGGAACTGAGGGGATAGATAGGTTTATCAGAAGGGATACAGAGTTCTACAGCTCCGCAGCAGGTTAGTAAAAAGGAAGGAAATGAGCATCATGGCAGAGAAGAAACACATTTTAACATATGCAGGACTGAAGCAGTATGAGGATGAACTGCAGGATCTGAAGGTGAACCGTCGTCGTGAGGTGGCACAGAAAATCAAAGAAGCGCGTGAGCAGGGCGATTTATCTGAGAACGCTGAGTATGATGCAGCAAAGGATGAGCAGCGTGACATTGAACTGCGTATTGAGGAGCTGGAGAAGCTTCTGAAGAATGCAGAGGTTGTAGATGAGGACGAAATTGATCTGGATAAGATCAGCATTGGCTGTAAAGTTCGTGTATATGATGTGGACTTTGATGAGGAAATGGAGTTCCGTATTGTAGGCTCTACTGAGGCAAACAGCCTGCAGAATAAGATTTCTAACGAGTCTCCTGTAGGTCAGGCTCTTATGGGTAAAAAGGCGGGAGATGTGGTTGATGTGGAGACTCAGGCCGGAGTGATCCAGTATAAAGTCCTGGAAATTCAGAGAGTATCATAATCCAATTAGAACGAAGGAGTAAAGAAAAACATGGCAGAGCAGAATCAGAAGAAGCAGCAGGAGCCGGATCTGAATCAGCTGTTAAAGGTTCGCCGGGAGAAGTTAGCAGAGCTTCAGGCAGCCGGAAAGGATCCGTTCCAGATTACCAAATATGATGTAACTGTACACAGCACTGATGTAAAGGAAGATTACAGTCAGTGGGAAGGCAAAGAGGTTTCCATTGCAGGACGTATGATGTCCAAGCGTGTTATGGGAAAGGCCTCTTTCTGCAACGTTCAGGATCTGAAGGGCGATATCCAGTGCTACGTAGCTAGAGACGATCTGGGGGAAGAAGCTTATAAGGAATTCAAACGCATGGATATTGGTGATATCATCGGCGTGAAAGGTATTGTTTTCACTACGAAGATGGGAGAGATTTCTATTCATGCCCACAGCATAACACTGCTTTCCAAGAGTCTGCAGGTTCTGCCGGAGAAGTATCACGGATTGACCAATACAGATATGCGGTATCGCCAGAGATATACGGATCTGATTATGAATGAGGATGTACGCAAAACCTTTGTAATGCGTTCCAAAATCATCAGCTGCATCCGCCGTTATCTGGACGGACAGGGCTTTTTGGAGGTTGAGACTCCTATGCTGGTATCCAATGCAGGAGGAGCCGCTGCAAGACCGTTTGAGACCCATTACAATGCATTAGATGAAGATGTAAAGCTGCGTATTTCTCTGGAGCTTTACTTAAAGCGTCTGATCGTAGGCGGTATGGAGCGCGTATATGAGATTGGACGTGTATTCCGTAATGAGGGACTGGATACCCGCCACAATCCGGAATTTACCCTGATGGAGCTGTATCAGGCATATACCGATTATAATGGAATGATGGATCTGACAGAGAATATGTTCCGTCATGTGGCTCAGGAGGTATGTGGCACCACCTTAATTCCCTATGCAGATGTAGAGATCGATCTGGGCAAGCCCTTTGAGCGTCTGACCATGATTGATGCAATTAAGAAATATACCGGCATTGACTTTAATGAAATTGCTACTACGGAAGAGGCAAAGAAGCTGGCTGATGAGAAAGAGATTCACTATGAAAAGCGTCATGTGCGCGGTGACATCATCAACCTGTTCTTTGAAGAATTTGTAGAGGAGCATCTGATTCAGCCGACCTTTATTATGGATCATCCGGTAGAGGTTTCCCCGCTGACAAAGAGAAAGCCGGATAAGCCGGAGCAGGTAGAACGTTTTGAGCTGTTTATCTACGGCCGTGAAATGTGTAACGCTTATTCAGAGTTAAACGATCCTATCGATCAGAGAGAGCGCTTTAAGGCACAGGAGGCAGCTTTAGCTGCAGGTGATGAAGAAGCCAACACAACGGACGAGGACTTTATGAACGCTCTGGAGATTGGTATGCCTCCTACAGGCGGTATTGGATAAGGGATTCT
>ERZ791682.565-NODE-565-length-19012-cov-3.0469_pt1 | contig 19012 bp, 22 predicted proteins | sample MGYA00509958_ERZ791682 | MGnify/ENA primary metagenome ERZ791682 (study PRJEB30046, sample SAMN00715194) | human gut metagenome | study: EMG produced TPA metagenomics assembly of the A metagenome-wide association study of gut microbiota in type 2...
TACCCCGAAAAAGAGCCAGTCAGTTGCTTAACTGACTGGCATTACAGCCCTTGAGCTGCCGTTTTTTTATTCTGTTAGTTGTGAAACTGAAGCGATTTAGTCACTATCGATCTCATCAAATATGGCTCGCTTTGAGATATTCCTCAAGTAAAAAAACACCTCTTCCTGCGATTTCTCACAAAAAAGATTCGTTGACAAAAAGTGACAAAATTATGAGATTTCCATCACACATTTTGACATCAGGAACGGTATGCTGAATTCACCAAGACGGGAAGACAAGAGGTAAAATTTATGACAATGAACATTACCAGCAAACAAATGGAAATTACTCCGGCCATCCGCCAACATGTCGCAGACCGTCTCGCCAAACTGGAAAAATGGCAAACACATCTGATTAATCCACATATCATTCTGTCCAAAGAGCCACAAGGGTTTGTTGCTGACGCCACAATCAATACACCTAACGGCGTTCTGGTTGCCAGTGGTAAACATGAAGATATGTACACCGCAATTAACGAATTGATCAACAAGCTGGAACGGCAGCTCAATAAACTGCAGCACAAAGGCGAAGCACGTCGTGCCGCAACATCGGTGAAAGACGCCAACTTCGTCGAAGAAGTTGAAGAAGAGTAGTCCTTTATATTGAGTGTATCGCCAACGCGCCTTCGGGCGCGTTTTTTGTTGACAGCGTGAAAACAGTACGGGTACTGTACTAAAGTCACTTAAGGAAACAAACATGAAACACACACCGTTTTTCTTCGCATTCTTTTTTACCTTCCCCTGAATGGGAGGCGTTTCGTCGTGTGAAACAGAATGCGAAGACGAACAATAAGGCCTCCCAAATCGGGGGGCCTTTTTTATTGATAACAAAAAGGCAACACTATGACATCGGAAAACCCGTTACTGGCGCTGCGAGAGAAAATCAGCGCGCTGGATGAAAAATTATTAGCATTACTGGCAGAGCGACGCGAACTGGCCGTCGAGGTGGGAAAAGCCAAACTGCTCTCGCATCGCCCGGTACGTGATATTGATCGTGAACGCGATTTGCTGGAAAGATTAATTACGCTCGGTAAAGCGCACCATCTGGACGCCCATTACATTACTCGCCTGTTCCAGCTCATCATTGAAGATTCCGTATTAACTCAGCAGGCTTTGCTCCAGCAACATCTCAATAAAATTAATCCGCACTCAGCACGCATCGCTTTTCTCGGCCCCAAAGGTTCTTATTCCCATCTTGCGGCGCGCCAGTATGCTGCCCGTCACTTTGAGCAATTCATTGAAAGTGGCTGCGCCAAATTTGCCGATATTTTTAATCAGGTGGAAACCGGCCAGGCCGACTATGCCGTCGTACCGATTGAAAATACCAGCTCCGGTGCCATAAATGACGTTTACGATCTGCTGCAACATACCAGTTTGTCGATTGTTGGCGAGATGACGTTAACTATCGACCATTGTTTGTTGGTCTCCGGCACTACTGATTTATCCACCATCAATACGGTCTACAGCCATCCGCAGCCATTCCAGCAATGCAGCAAATTCCTTAATCGTTATCCGCAATGGAAGATTGAATATACCGAAAGTACGTCTGCGGCAATGGAAAAGGTTGCACAGGCAAAATCACCGCATGTTGCTGCGTTGGGAAGCGAAGCTGGCGGCACTTTGTACGGTTTGCAGGTACTGGAGCGTATTGAAGCGAATCAGCGACAAAACTTCACCCGATTTGTGGTGTTGGCACGTAAAGCCATTAACGTGTCTGACCAGGTTCCAGCGAAAACGACGTTGTTAATGGCGACCGGGCAACAAGCTGGTGCGCTGGTTGAAGCGTTGCTGGTACTGCGCAACCACAATCTGATTATGACCCGTCTGGAGTCACGCCCGATTCACGGTAATCCATGGGAAGAGATGTTTTATCTGGATATTCAGGCCAATCTTGAATCAGCGGAAATGCAAAAAGCATTGAAAGAGTTAGGGGAAATCACCCGTTCAATGAAGGTATTGGGCTGTTACCCAAGTGAGAACGTAGTGCCTGTTGATCCAACCTGATGAAAAGGTGCCGGATGATGTGAATCACCCGGCACTGGATTATTAGTGACGGTTGTCATTCGCCTGACGCAATAACACGCGGCTTTCACTCTGAAAACGCTGTGCGTAATCGCCGAACCAGTGCTCCACCTTGCGGAAACTGTCAATAAACGCCTGCTTATCGCCCTGCTCCAGCAACTCAATCGCCTCGCCGAAACGCTTATAGTAACGTTTGATTAACGCCAGATTACGCTCTGACGACATAATAATGTCGGCATAAAGCTGCGGATCCTGAGCAAACAGTCGCCCAACCATCGCCAGTTCAAGGCGGTAAATCGGCGAAGAGAGCGCCAGAAGTTGCTCAAGCTGAACATTTTCTTCTGCCAGGTGCAGCCCATAAGCAAAAGTAGCAAAGTGGCGCAGAGCCTGAATAAACGCCATATTCTGATCGTGCTCGACAGCGCTAATACGATGCAGCCGAGCGCCCCAGACCTGAATTTGCTCCAGAAACCATTGGTATGCTTCCGGCTTACGTCCATCACACCAGACCACAACTTGCTTTGCCAGGCTACCGCTGTCCGGGCCGAACATCGGGTGTAACCCCAGCATTCCCCAGCACCGGACCATCATGCGCCGCCAGCATGGCCTGTAATGGTCCATTTTTCACCGATGCCAGATCGACCAGAATACAATCTTTCGGTAAAGGCGGTAATTTGCCGATAACTTGCTCAGTAACGTGGATTGGCACACTAACAATCACCATTCCGGCATCGGCAACAATATCAGCCGCTCGATCCCAGTCATGTTGCTCCAGAATCCGCACCTGATAACCCGATAGTGTCAGCATCTTCTCGAACAGGCGTCCCATCTGACCGCCACCGCCGAAACGATAACCACCGGACGCAGTGACGGACAAAGCGTTTTAAATCCTTTGTCGTTTTCACTGGAGTAAGATTCACGCATCACCCGACGCAAAACATCCTCAATCAGATCTGGCGGTACACCCAGAGCTTCCGCCTCTGCACGCCGCGAGGCCAGCATAGATGCCTCGCGCTCCGGAACATAAATAGGCAGTCCAAAGCGGCTTTTCACCTCGCCCACTTCAGCAACCAGTTCCAGACGCTTCGCTAATAAATTCAGCAGCGCTTTATCGACTTCATCAATTTGATCGCGTAATGCGGTCAATTCAGCAACCATAATAAACCTCTTAAGCCACGCGAGCCGTCAGCTGCCCGTTCAGATCCTGATGAATTTCACGCAGCAAGGCATCGGTCATTTCCCAACTAATGCAGGCATCGGTGACGGATACACCGTATTTCATTTCACTGCGCGGTTGCTCGGAAGACTGATTGCCCTCGTGGATATTACTTTCGATCATCAGACCAATAATTGAGCGATTGCCATCTTTGATTTGAGCAACCACGGATTCTGCCACCGCAGGCTGACGGCGATAATCTTTATTGGAATTACCGTGGCTGCAATCTACCATCAGAGACGGGCGCAGTCCCGCCTGTTCCATCTCTTTTTCACATTGCGCAACATCCGCAGGGCTATAGTTCGGCGCTTTACCACCGCGCAGGATCACATGCCCGTCCGGATTCCCCTGAGTTTGTAGCAACGCCACCTGCCCTGCCTGGTTAATGCCAACAAAACGGTGCGGCTGGGCGGCGGCACGCATAGCGTTAATAGCCGTTGCAAGGCTGCCGTCGGTGCCGTTTTTAAAACCAACCGGCATGGAAAGCCCGGAGGCCATTTCACGGTGTGTTTGCGATTCCGTTGTACGAGCACCAATTGCTGACCAGCTAAACAGATCGCCCAGGTATTGCGGGCTATTCGGATCTAACGCTTCCGTCGCCAGTGGCAGTCCCATATTCACCAGCTCAAGCAGCAATTTACGCGCGATCTGCAGCCCGGCTTCTACATCAAAAGAGCCATCCATATGGGGATCGTTAATCAACCCTTTCCAACCGACAGTGGTACGGGGTTTTTCAAAATAGACGCGCATTACCAGATAGAGGCTATCGCTGACCTCTGCGGCAAGGGCTTTAAATCGACGAGCATATTCCAGAGCAGTTTCCGGATCATGAATGGAACAAGGACCACAGACTACCAACAGACGAGGATCGCGCCCGGCGATAATATCTGAAATGGTTTTACGCGAGTCAGCAATCTGGGCTTCCTGTTGCAGGCTTAATGGAAAAGCGGCCTTCAGTTGTTCCGGAGTCATTAAAACTTGTTCGTCGGTAATATGTACGTTATTCAGCGCGTCTTTTTGCATGATGGCGATCCTGTTTATGCTCGTTTGCGATAGTTGATCCTCAGCGAGGATGACGTAACGATAACACATAAAGTAAAGTTTTCAATCCATATTTCGTACATTTTTCTTTACACAAGCAATTTATTCGCGCTTTTAACCCTTGTTTATGTATAAATAAATTTACACCACCTTTGAAAACAATCCGCTATGCTTTGAAAAAGGAGAAAGAAATGATGAAAAAGTTTATTGCCCCCTTGTTGGCTTTACTGGTTAGCGGATGTCAGATTGATCCTTATACTCACGCGCCAACCTTGACCAGCACCGACTGGTATGATGTCGGTATGGAAGATGCGATATCGGGCAGCACCATAAAAGATGACGATGCATTTAGCGATTCACAGGCGGATCGCGGTCTATACCTTAAAGGATATGCCGAAGGACAAAAGAAAACTTGCCAGACCGATTTTACTTATGCCCGAGGACTTTCCGGTAAAAGCTTTCCTGCCAGCTGCAACAATGTTGAAAATGCCAGCCAACTGCATGAAGTATGGCAAAAAGGGGCTGATGAAAATGCCAGCACAATACGATTAAATTAATTAAACCCCCACAAATAAATTAAACATGAGATTCTACTCATTGTGTTTTATTTCTCACATTGATGACGACCGCATGAAAGAATGATATTTTAATGAGCATTCTGAAAAAATATCGATGCATTTCGAGCGAAGATGGTGAGGATCCCTGAATGCGTTTTTCTCACCGACTGTTCTTACTGCTGATTCTCCTGCTGACGGGAGCACCAATACTCGCTCAGGAACCTTCTGACGTTGCGAAAAACGTGCGTATGATGGTTTCCGGTATTGTCAGTTACACCCGCTGGCCTGCGCTATCAGGGCCACCAAAGTTATGTATCTTTTCATCTTCACATTTTAGTAACGCCCTACAAGAGAATGGCACGACATCTTTGCCTTATCTACCTGTCATCATTCACACTCAACAAGAGGCGATGATTTCAGGCTGCAATGGTTTTTATTTTGGCAACGAGTCACCGACATTCCAGATGGAATTAACCGAACAATATCCGTCAAAGGCGTTATTATTAATTGCCGAACAAAATACCGAGTGCATTATTGGTAGCGCCTTTTGTCTAATCATCCACAATAATGACGTCAGATTTGCCGTAAACCTGGATGCCTTATCGCGTAGCGGTGTAAAGGTCAACCCGGATGTCTTAATGCTCGCACGGAAGAAAAATGATGGATAACGATAATTCTCTTCATAAGCGCCCCACGTTTAAAAGAGCATTACGCAACATCAGCATGACCAGCATATTTATCACTATGATGCTGATCTGGCTGCTGCTTTCCGTGACGTCAGTGCTAACCCTGAAACAGTACGCGCAAAAAAACCTGGCACTGACAGCAGCAACAATGACTTACAGTCTGGAAGCAGCTGTCGTTTTTGCCGATGGCCCTGCAGCAACTGAAACACTGGCAGCGCTGGGGCAGCAAGGCCAATTTTCAACTGCAGAAGTGCGTGATAAGCAGCAAAATATTCTGGCATCCTGGCATTACACCCATAAGGAACCAGGCGATACTTTCAGCAATTTCATAAGCCACTGGCTCTTCCCTGCCCCCATCATTCAGCCGATTCGTCACAATGGTGAAACCATTGGCGAAGTACGCTTAACTGCTCGCGACAGTTCAATCAGCCATTTTATCTGGTTTTCGCTCGCTGTCCTGACCGGTTGTATTCTGCTGGCATCAGGCATCGCAATTACCCTCACCCGCCATTTGCACAATGGCCTGGTTGAAGCGTTAAAAAACATCACCGATGTCGTACATGATGTGCGTTCCAACCGCAATTTTTCCCGACGAGTTTCGGAAGAACGTATCGCAGAGTTTCACCGCTTCGCTCTCGACTTCAACAGTCTGCTGGATGAAATGGAAGAGTGGCAGCTTCGTTTACAGGCCAAAAATGCGCAGCTTCTACGTACCGCGCTACATGACCCATTAACCGGGCTGGCTAACCGCGCAGCGTTTCGTAGCGGCATCAACACGTTGATGAACAATTCCGATGCCCGAAAAACGTCGGCGTTACTATTTCTTGATGGCGATAATTTCAAATATATCAATGATACCTGGGGTCATGCGACGGGCGATAGAGTCTTGATTGAAATAGCAAAACGGTTAACTGAATTTGGCGGGCTGCGACATAAAGCATACCGACTGGGCGGCGATGAATTCGCTATGGTGCTCTATGATGTACAATCGGAATCTGAAGTGCAGCAGATATGCTCAGCACTGACACAAATTTTTAATCTCCCGTTTGATCTTCATAATGGCCATCAGACTACCATGACATTAAGCATTGGTTACGCGATGACCATTGAGCACGCCTCTGCGGAAAATTTACAAGAGCTTGCCGATCACAATATGTATCAGGCCAAACACCAGCGTGCCGAAAAGCTGGTGAGATAACAAGGATATATCGATATGATAAAGCACCTGGTAGCACCCCTGATTTTCACCTCACTAATACTGACTGGCTGCCAGTCCCCTCAGGGAAAGTTTACTCCTGAGCAAGTCGCCGCTACGCGCCGCTATGCAATCTTATGGATTTACTGAATCCGCCGGCGACTGGTCGCTGGGCTTATCAGATGCCATTCTGTTCGCAAAAAATGACTACAAATTGCTCCCGGAAAGCCAGCAACAGATCCAAACCATGGCAGCCAAATTGGCCTCGACAGGGCTAACGCATGCCCGTATGGATGGACACACCGACAACTATGGTATCTTATCATTGAAACGGGCGAATGTCGTGGCCGATGCATGGGCTATGGGTGGACAAATTCCGCGCAGCAATCTCACCACACAAGGTTTAGGAAAAAAATATCCCATAGCCAGTAACAAGACCGCCCAGGGCCGCGCCGAGAACCGCCGCGTCGCAGTGGTGATTACAACCCCTTAAAACACGAGCAAACAGATAAAAAAAGGGCCAGCCAATTGGCCAGCCCTTCTTAACAGGATGTCGCTTAAGCGAAATCTTAGTTAAGACGCTCTTTGATACGAGCAGCCTTACCAGTACGCTCACGCAGGTAGTACAGTTTAGCTTTACGAACAGCACCACGACGTTTGACAGAAATGCTGTCAACTACCGGAGAGTGAGTCTGGAAGACACGCTCAACGCCTTCGCCGTTGGAAATTTTACGAACAGTGAATGCAGAGTGCAGACCGCGGTTACGAATAGCGATAACCACGCCCTCGAATGCCTGCAGACGTTTTTTGGAACCTTCAACAACCCATACTTTCACTTCCACGGTATCACCCGGACGGAAGGAAGGTACGTCCTGCTTCATCTGCTCTTGTTCAAGTTGCTTAATAATGTTGCTCATAATTTAATCTCTTATCCTGGGTAAACTGATATCTCGGGGGCTTACGCCATCCCATCATGTTTATGTTGCTGTTGTGCGTGTTCCGTTTTGAACTCCGCCAGCAACCTTGCTTGCTCTTCAGTCAGAGCCAGGTTTTCCAGAAGTTCAGGTCTTCTAAGCCAGGTACGGCCCAGCGACTGTTTCAAACGCCAGCGACGTATCTCGGCATGGTTGCCCGACAGTAACACTGGCGGAACTTCCATCCCTTCTAACACCTCAGGCCGCGTATAGTGCGGGCAATCCAGCAATCCTTCAGCAAAGGAATCTTCCGTTGCCGAGGCCTCATGTCCCAGTACTCCCGGAATAAACCGGGAAACGGAGTCAATCAGCGTCATTGCTGGTAACTCACCACCACTGAGAACGTAATCGCCGATTGACCATTCTTCGTCAATTTCGGTTTGGATCACGCGCTCATCTATACCTTCGTAGCGACCGCACACCAGAATCAATTTTTGATTCGTTGCCAGTTCGCTGACGCCCGCTTGATCAAGCTTGCGTCCCTGTGGTGACAGATAAATCACCTTTGCGCCTTCACCCGCCGCGGCTTTTGCTGCATGAATGGCGTCCCGCAAGGGTTGCACCATCATTAACATCCCCGGTCCGCCGCCGTAAGGACGATCGTCCACGGTACGGTGCCGGTCATGCGTGAAGTCGCGAGGACTCCAGCTCTGGATGCTCAGCAGGCCATTTTTAACTGCCCGGCCAGTTACCCCGTAATCGGTAATTGCGCGGAACATTTCAGGAAACAGGCTAATTATGCCAATCCACATAGCGCCGTCTTTTACCGTTTATCCGGTGGTTTAAAAACCAGGATCCCAATCTACTTCGATTGAACGAGTAGTGAGATCGACTTTCTTGATAACCTGCCCATCGAGGAACGGTACGAGACGTTCCTTGATACCAAACGCATCTTTCAGGTTTGCCTTAATGACGAGAACGTCATTAGATCCGGTTTCCATCATATCGACGACTTTACCGAGATCGTAGCCTTCAGTGGTTACTACCTGGCAGCCCATCAGGTCTTTCCAGTAGTAGTCACCCTCTTCAAGCTGAGGCAACTGCGATGAATCCACGACAATTTCACAATTCGTCAGCAGGTTCGCCGCATCACGATCGTCAACGCCTTTCAGCTTGATGATCATGTCCTGATTGTGGTGCTTCCAGCTTTCCAGCTGGACTTGCTGCCACTGACCCGCCTTCTGGATAAACCAGGGCTGATAGTCAAAAATGCTTTCGGCGTCTTCGGTGGAAGAAAACACTCTGAGCCACCCACGAATACCGTAAGACGAACCCATTTTTCCCAAAACGATGGGATCAACAGGTGCTTGCGCGGTGAGTTGTTTGCTCATCATGACCACCGTGACAGATTAAGCTGCTTTGTTTACTTCTTTGATCAGCGCAGCAACGCGATCAGAAATAGTTGCGCCCTGGCCAACCCAGTGAGCGATGCGATCCAGATCCAGGCGAGTGCCTTCTTCTTTTTCGCTAGCGATTGGGTTGAAGAAACCAACGCGCTCGATGAAGCGACCGTTGCGTGCATTACGGCTGTCAGCGACAACAACCTGGTAGAACGGACGCTTTTTAGCGCCGTGACGTGCTAAACGAATAGTTACCATAACATCCTCTTGTGTGAATAAAACAACCGGACCCCATCGAGGAACGGAGTCCGGTGTCATATTAAAAGCCCGAAAATTTTACTGATTTCTGGAGAAAATGCAATCAGCAGTTAATAACTCTGTCGCATAAGGTCATTTAGCGACCAGGAAATCCCGGCGGCATCATCCCCTTCATGCTTCTCATCATCTTCGCCATTCCGCCCTTCTTCATTTTCTTCATCATGCGCTGCATGTCGTCGAACTGTTTCAGAAGACGGTTAACGTCCTGCACCTGCATACCGCAACCGGCGGCGATACGACGCTTACGCGAACCTTTGATGATTTCTGGCTTAGCGCGCTCTTTCATCGTCATCGAGTTGATGATGGCTTCCATACGCACCAGCACTTTATCGTCCATCTGCGACTTGACGTTATCCGGGATCTGCCCCATGCCCGGCAGTTTGCCCATCAGGCTGGCCATGCCGCCCATATTTTTCATCTGGCGCAGTTGCTCAAGGAAGTCATTGAGATCGAAGCCGTCGCCTTTTTTCAGCTTGCTGGCTAATTTCTCAGCTTGCGCGCGGTCAACTTTGCTTTCGATATCTTCGATCAGCGACAGTACGTCGCCCATGCCGAGAATACGGGAAGCGATGCGGTCCGGATGGAACGGCTCCAGCGCCTCGGTTTTCTCGCCAACACCGAGGAACTTGATCGGTTTGCCAGTGATGTGACGAATAGAGAGCGCCGCACCGCCACGAGCATCGCCGTCGACTTTAGTCAGTACCACACCGGTCAGCGGTAACGCTTCATTGAATGCTTTTGCCGTATTGGCCGCATCCTGACCAGTCATGGCATCAACCACAAACAGGGTTTCAACCGGATTAATCGACGCATGGACTTGTTTGATCTCGTCCATCATCGCTTCGTCAACGTGCAGACGACCGGCGGTATCCACCAGCAGCACGTCGTAGAATTTCAGTTTGGCTTCTTTCAGCGCCGCGTTAACGATATCTACCGGCTTCTGACCAACATCAGAAGGGAAGAAATCAACGCCCACCTGCTCTGCCAGCGTCTCAAGCTGTTTGATTGCCGCCGGACGATAAACGTCGGCAGAAACCACCAGCACTTTCTTCTTGTGCTTCTCGCGCAGGAACTTACCGAGTTTACCAACGCTGGTTGTTTTACCGGCACCTTGCAGGCCCGCCATCAGCACGACCGCAGGCGGTTGCGCAGCCAGGTTCAGGGTCTGGTTCTCTTCGCCCATCGCCGCAACCAGTTCGTTACGGACAATTTTGACGAACTCCTGCCCCGGCGTCAGGCTCTTATTAACTTCATGACCAACCGCTTTCTCTTTTACGCGATTGATAAACTCACGCACTACCGGCAGGGCGACGTCCGCCTCCAGCAGCGCCATGCGCACTTCGCGCAGCGTATCTTTTACGTTGTCTTCAGTGAGGCGTCCACGGCCACTGATATTGCGCAGCGTGCGCGACAAACGATCGGTTAAATTATCAAACATTGTCTCTCGCCTGGGGTGGAAACGGTTGGCCGCAATCGCGACACATCATCAGTATTTTGCCGCAGTATAACATGAAGGCGTCTTTGTTGTTATGCAACGGTTGGAGCAGCGTTCACCTGACGCTATACTGCTTCTCTTTCTTATTGCTCAAACTGTCGACATTACTATGCCCGTTTTTGCTCTGCTCGCGCTTGTCGCCTACTCCGTCAGTCTTGCGCTGATTGTACCCGGTCTGCTGCAAAAAAACGGCGGCTGGCGGCGCATGGCTATTATTTCTGCGGTCATTGCGCTGGTCTGCCACGCAATCGCTCTGGAAGCCCGCATCCTGCCCGACGGTGATAGCGGACAAAACCTCAGCCTGCTGAACGTTGGTTCATTGGTCAGTTTGATGATCTGTACGGTAATGACCATTGTGGCTTCTCGCAATCGTGGCTGGTTGCTGCTACCCATTGTCTATGCCTTTGCGCTTATCAACCTGGCGCTGGCGACCTTCATGCCCAATGAATACATCACGTACCCATCTGGAAGCAACGCCTGGGATGCTGGTGCACATTGGCTTATCGCTCTTTTCCTATGCCACGCTAATTATCGCCGCCCTGTACGCGCTGCAACTGGCGTGGATTGATTACCAACTGAAGAACAAGAAACTAGCGTTTAACCAGGAAATGCCGCCATTGATGAGTATCGAGCGTAAAATGTTCCACATCACGCAGATTGGCGTGGTGCTGCTAACGCTCACGCTTTGCACTGGCCTGTTCTACATGCACAACTTATTTAGCATGGAAAATATCGACAAGGCCGTGCTCTCTATCGTGGCGTGGTTTGTCTATATTGTGCTGCTGTGGGGACATTATCATGAAGGATGGCGTGGACGCCGCGTCGTCTGGTTTAACGTTGCGGGTGCAGTCATTCTGACACTGGCCTACTTCGGCAGCCGAATTGTCCAGCAGTTAATCAGCTAAACCCAGAAAAGGAGTTTCCCCTGGAACACATTTCTACTACTACGTTGATCATTATTCTGATCATCATGGTGGTCATTTCAGCCTATTTTTCCGGGTCCGAAACCGGAATGATGACCCTCAACCGCTATCGTCTGCGACATATGGCGAAACAGGGTAATCGCTCGGCCAAACGCGTCGAAAAATTGCTGCGTAAGCCAGACCGCCTGATTAGCCTGGTGTTAATCGGCAATAACCTGGTCAATATTCTTGCCTCCGCGCTCGGCACTATTGTTGGGATGCGTTTGTACGGCGATGCGGGCGTGGCAATTGCGACTGGTGTGCTGACTTTTGTCGTACTGGTTTTTGCTGAGGTATTGCCGAAAACCATTGCCGCGCTGTACCCGGAAAAAGTCGCTTATCCGAGTAGTTTTCTGCTGGCTCCGCTGCAAATTTTGATGATGCCGCTGGTCTGGTTGCTGAATGCTATTACCCGCATGTTAATGCGCATGATGGGCATCAAAACCGATATCGTGGTTAGCGGCTCTTTGAGCAAAGAAGAGTTGCGCACCATCGTGCACGAATCGCGCTCACAAATTTCCCGTCGCAATCAGGATATGCTGCTGTCGGTGCTCGATCTGGAAAAAATGACCGTTGATGACATCATGGTGCCGCGCAGTGAAATTATCGGTATTGATATCAACGATGACTGGAAATCGATTCTGCGCCAACTCTCCCACTCACCTCACGGGCGCATCGTGCTCTACCGTGATTCGCTGGACGACGCCATCAGTATGCTGCGTGTGCGTGAAGCCTGGCGACTCATGTCGGAGAAAAAAGAGTTCACCAAAGAAACCATGCTACGCGCCGCGGACGAGATCTATTTTGTCCCGGAAGGTACGCCGCTCAGCACGCAGTTGGTGAAGTTTCAGCGCAACAAAAAGAAAGTCGGCCTGGTCGTCAACGAGTATGGAGACATTCAGGGGCTGGTGACGGTTGAAGATATTCTGGAAGAGATTGTCGGCGATTTCACTACCTCGATGTCGCCAACACTTGCCGAAGAGGTCACGCCGCAAAACGACGGTTCGGTGATTATCGATGGCACCGCCAACGTGCGAGAAATCAACAAAGCCTTTAACTGGCATCTACCTGAAGACGATGCCCGCACGGTTAATGGCGTCATTCTTGAAGCTCTGGAAGAGATCCCTGTCGCTGGCACCCGCGTGCGTATTGGCGAGTACGATATCGATATTCTCGACGTACAGGATAATATGATTAAGCAGGTAAAAGTTTTTCCTGTGAAACCGCTGCGCGAGAGTGTGGCGGAGTAACGAAAACGGCCCGGCATTCGCATGCAGGGCCGTGAATTATTACGAAAGCAGAAATTAAGCTTTTGCTTTCGCTACAGTAACCATCCTTCGCTACAGTCACCATCGCCGCACGAATCGTACGACCGTTCAGCGTATAACCTTTCTGCATAATGCCCAGTACGTTACCTGGCGCAACGTCATCAGATTCCACCATTGCGATGGCCTGATGCACATTTGGGTCCAGTGGGACGTTGGTTTCGGCGATCACTTCAACGCCAAACTTACGCACAACATCCAGCATCGACTTCAGCGTCAGCTCAATGCCTTCAACCATCGCGGACATATCCGGGTTAGCTTTATCAGCCACTTCCAGCGCACGATCCAGGCTATCAATCACCGGCAGCAATTCGTTGATGAATTTCTCCAGCGCGAATTTGTGAGCTTTTTCAATATCCAGTTCAGTACGACGACGCAGGTTTTCCATTTCGGCTTTTACGCGCAAAATGCCGTCACGTTCACGGGTCTGGGCTTCAGCCAGCTGAGCTTCGAGATTCGCAATTTTTTCATCGCGCGGATCCACCTGCTCAGCAGAAGCTTCTGGCTCAACTGCCTCAATCTCTTCGTGCTGATCCATGATAATTTCTTCCGGGGCTTGCCCCTCAGGCGTTTTCTGTTCTTTACTACTCATGAATTTCTCCGCGTTTTTTTCGCATTCATCTCGCTAACTTCGCTTATTATGGGGATCAGTTTCAGGGTTTCAAGGGAAGCACTCACATTGTCATCAATCTTCGCAACAAGGACCTCGGAAAAATGAATAATCATTTCAAGTGTATTGGCATTGTGGGACACCCACGGCACCCCACTGCACTGACAACACATGAAATGCTCTACCGCTGGCTGTGCACAAAAGGTTACGAGGTCATCGTTGAGCAACAAATCGCTCACGAACTGCAACTGAAGAATGTGAAAACTGGCACGCTCGCGGAGATTGGGCAACTGGCAGATCTCGCGGTAGTTGTTGGTGGCGACGGTAATATGCTGGGCGCGGCGCGCACGCTCGCCCGCTACGATATTAAAGTTATTGGAATCAACCGTGGCAACGGATTGAGTTCGAAGTGTATATCGACGAGATCTTTGCGTTTTCGCAGCGTTCCGATGGACTGATTATTTCGACGCCAACAGGCTCCACCGCCTATTCCCTCTCTGCGGGCGGTCCTATTCTGACACCCTCTCTGGATGCGATTACCCTGGTGCCCATGTTCCCGCATACGTTGTCAGCACGACCACTGGTCATAAACAGCAGCAGCACGATCCGTCTGCGTTTTTCGCATCGCCGTAACGACCTGGAAATCAGTTGCGACAGCCAGATAGCACTGCCGATTCAGGAAGGTGAAGATGTCCTGATTCGTCGCTGTGATTACCATCTGAATCTTATTCATCCGAAAGATTACAGTTATTTCAATACATTAAGCACCAAGCTCGGCTGGTCAAAAAAATTATTCTAATTTTACGCCAGCCTCTTTACTGTATATAAAACCAGTTTATACTGTACACAATAACAGTAATGGTTTTTCATACAGGAAAACAACTATGTTGGCACAACTGACCATCAGCAACTTTGCTATCGTTCGTGAGCTTGAGATTGATTTTCATAGCGGCATGACCGTAATAACTGGCGAGACCGGCGCGGGTAAATCTATTGCAATAGATGCCCTCTGTCTTTGTCTCGGTGGTCGCGCTGAAGCCGACATGGTGCGTACCGGCGCTGCTCGCGCTGACCTGTGCGCCCGTTTTTCTCTGAAAGATACGCCAGCGGCCCTGCGCTGGCTGGAAGAAAACCAGCTTGAAGACGGGCATGAATGTTTGCTTCGTCGCGTAATCAGCAGCGATGGTCGCTCCCGTGGTTTCATCAACGGTACAGCTGTTCCTCTGTCACAACTGCGCGAACTGGGTCAGTTGCTGATTCAGATCCATGGTCAGCACGCTCATCAGTTACTCACCAAACCCGAGCACCAAAAATTCCTGCTTGATGGCTATGCCAATGAAACCTCTCTACTCCAGGAAATGACCGCACGGTTATCAGTTGTGGCATCAAAGCTGCCGTGACCTCGCGCATCATCAACAGTTAAGTCAGGAACGCGCCGCCCGTGCAGAACTGCTGCAATACCAATTAAAAGAACTTAACGAATTTAATCCGCAGCCCGGAGAGTTTGAGCAAATCGACGAAGAGTACAAACGTCTGGCGAACAGCGGTCAATTGCTGACTACTAGCCAGAATGCATTGGCAGTAATGGCCGACGGTGAAGACGCAAACCTGCAAAGTCAGCTTTACACGGCTAAACAACTGGTGAGCGAATTGATTGGCATGGACAGCAAACTGTCCGGCGTACTTGATATGCTGGAAGAAGCTACCATCCAGATTGCTGAAGCCAGCGATGAACTGCGCCACTACTGCGATCGTCTGGATCTCGATCCCAACCGACTGTTTGAACTTGAACAGCGCATCTCAAGACAGATTTCGCTGGCACGTAAACATCACGTCAGCCCTGAGGCATTGCCACAGTATTACCAGTCGCTACTGGAAGAACAGCAGCAACTGGACGATCAGGCCGACTCACAAGAAACGCTCGCGCTGGCGGTAACGAAACATCATCAGCAGGCACTGGAAACGGCGCGCGCGTTACACCAGCAACGCCAGCACTATGCAGAAGAACTTGCACAGCTGATCACCGACAGTATGCATGCACTCTCTATGCCGCATGGGCAGTTTACGATCGATGTTAAATTTGACGAGCATCACCTGGGCGCTGACGGCGCTGATCGTATTGAGTTTCGGGTAACCACCAACCCAGGTCAGCCAATGCAGCCTATTGCCAAAGTCGCATCCGGTGGTGAGTTGTCCCGCATCGCATTGGCAATTCAGGTCATCACGGCGCGTAAAATGGAAACCCCGGCACTGATTTTTGATGAAGTGGATGTAGGGATTAGCGGCCCAACAGCGGCAGTTGTCGGCAAACTGCTGCGTCAACTCGGCGAATCAACTCAGAACTCGGCGAATCAACTCAGGTGATGTGTGTTACCCACCTGCCACAAGTCGCGGGATGTGGTCATCAACACTATTTTGTCAGCAAAGAAACCGATGGTGCGATGACAGAAACGCACATGCAATCCCTGGATAAAAAAGCGCGGTTACAAGAGCTGGCACGCCTGCTTGGTGGCAGTGAAGTCACACGTAACACACTGGCGAATGCGAAAGAACTGCTTGCGGCGTAAACTTTTTTCCTGCTTCACGGTCAGAGTAAACAGCAAAACGCCGTAGGACCGGAAAGCAAAAGGTTTTAAAGTGATGAAAGGTCTATTATCATCGGCATATTACAGATGAGCCACGTACTGCTCGGGCCCGAAAAGGAATCAAATCACTATGCGCTGTAAAACGCTGACTGCTGCAGCAGCAGTACTATTGATGTTGACCGCAGGCTGTTCCACTCTGGAGCGAGTGGTTTACCGTCCTGACATCAACCAGGGGAACTATCTGACCGCTAACGACGTATCCAAAATACGTGTTGGCATGACGCAACAACAAGTTGCGTACGCATTGGGTACACCGCTGATGTCCGACCCATTTGGTACAAATACCTGGTTCTATGTCTTCCGCCAGCAACCTGGTCATGAAGGTGTAACGCAGCAAACGCTGACGCTGACCTTTAACAGTAGCGGTGTGTTGACCAACATTGATAACAAACCTGGATAACAAACCTGCGCTGAGTGGTAACTAATAATAAAGTTGCTCTCAAAGAGGTTAAAAAAGGTGCTCAATGAGCACCTTTTTTCTGTCTGTTATTTATTCGCTGATTTTTCTGCTCGTTGCCTGCGAAGCTCTTTCGGATCGGCAATGAGAGGACGATAAATCTCCACCCGATCGCCATCATGCACCGTATCGCTCAGTTTGGCCGGACGGCTGTAAATGCCGACTTTGTTTTTAGTTAAATCGATATCGGTACGCAATTCCAGCAAGCCACTGGCACGAATAGCTTCTTCAACCGTCGCGCCCTCCTGCAGCGTCACTCGCTGCAGGTACTGCTTCTCAGGTAGCGCATAAGCCACCTCAACGGCAATTTTATACCTGGCACTGTAAACCTCTTTCGCACGAACCGTAAAAGCCTGGACCATATTAGCCGCCAGCTCTTTAAACACGCGACCAAAGGCGAGTTCAATCAACTTATTGGTAAACTCAAAGTCGAGATGAAACTCGATACGACACGCCTCCTGGCTCAGCGGCGTAAACTTCCATCCACCGATCAATTTCTTGAACGGCCCATCCACCAGATTCATAAGAATACTTTGGTTACTGGTCAACTGGTTGCGGGTAGTAAACGTTTTGCTGATCCCAGCCTTAGAGACATCTACCGCCGCAGTCATCTGCCCAGGAGTGGACTCCAGAATCCGACTTCCGGTACAACCCGGCAAAAACTGAGGATAAGACTGAACGTCATTCACTAACTGATACATTTGCTCCGCGCTGTAGGGTACCAGTGCGGTCCGGCTAATCTGAGGCATAACAATTTCCATCAACAAAAATCCAACAAATAATATCATTTATCCTGCTGTAAAAAAAACGCTATCCCGGCGCTGGGTAACATCGGGTTCATGCTAAGATAGAGCCTTGTCCCCCGCAGGATTGATATGGGGTGTTTTCGATTTCAGATTACCGATGATTCACGACGCTTATGACGAAGAAAAAAGCACATAAACCTGGTTCAGCGACCATCGCGCTTAACAAGCGCGCCCGGCACGAATACTTTATCGAAGAAGAGTTCGAGGCGGGACTTGCCCTGCAAGAGCGGGACTTGCCCTGCAAGGCTGGGAGGTTAAATCCCTGCGCGCAGGAAAAGCCAATATCAGCGACAGCTACGTCCTTCTGCGTGACGGAGAGGCATTTCTGTTTGGCGCTAACATCACGCCAATGGCTGTGGCCTCCACGCATGTGGTGTGCGATCCTACCCGTACCCGCAAGTTACTTCTCAACCAGCGCGAACTGGACTCATTGTACGGTCGCGTCAATCGAGAAGGCTATACCGTAGTGGCGCTCTCCCTGTACTGGAAAAATGCCTGGTGCAAAGTGAAAATCGGCGTCGCCAAAGGTAAGAAACAGCATGATAAACGTTCAGATATCAAAGAACGCGAATGGCAGGTGGATAAAGCGCGTATCATGAAAAACGCCCACCGTTAAACCTGCACTGCAATTATTGATCCGCTCCTCACCGCGCCTCCCTCTCCGGCGGCGCGAATGCACATCTTATTGGCTATCACATCCGACCCAAATGTTGCCATCCCATTGCTTAATCGAATAAAAATCAGGCTACATGGGTGCTAAATCTTTAACGATAACGCCATTGAGGCTGGTCATGGCACTCATGAATCTGGTATACTTACCGTTACACATTGGGGCTGATTCTGGATTCGACGGGATTTGCGAAACCCAAGGTGCATGCCGAGGGGCGGTTGGCCTCGTAAAAAGCCGCAAAAAATAGTCGCAAACGACGAAAACTACGCTTTAGCAGCTTAATAACCTGCTTAGAGCCCTCTCTCCCTAGCCTCCGCTCTTAGGACGGGGATCAAGAGAGGTCAAACCCAAAAGAGATCGCGTGGAAGCCCTGCCTGGGGTTGAAGCGTTAAAACTTAATCAGGCTAGTTTGTTAGTGGCGTGTCCGTCCGCAGCTGGCAAGCGAATGTAAAGACTGACTAAGCATGTAGTACCGAGGATGTAGGAATTTCGGACGCGGGTTCAACTCCCGCCAGCTCCACCAATCATGATTGGACGGTGTAAGGACAACACCAATAAAAACAGGAAGTTAGCAGTCTCAGCAGGACACCGACCAGACGGTGAGGAGACAAAAAAGGATACGCAAAGGAGCCGCGGCCCCTGGTGATATGAAAG
>ERZ791682.574-NODE-574-length-18617-cov-2.92495_pt1 | contig 18617 bp, 18 predicted proteins | sample MGYA00509958_ERZ791682 | MGnify/ENA primary metagenome ERZ791682 (study PRJEB30046, sample SAMN00715194) | human gut metagenome | study: EMG produced TPA metagenomics assembly of the A metagenome-wide association study of gut microbiota in type 2...
ATTCATATATCTCATTAAAGGAAATCCAAAACCCATTAAAATAATATAGAATACATTAATAAGTTGATTCTTATTATTCATTTAAATTCCTCCAAAATATTTTAAAAATTAAACTATCTGAACCATTACAGCAAATATTTCTTCATCTCTAACATATATTTTTCAACTATATCTTCTAAAAATATTTGATAAGAAGAAAATAGTCTCATTGGAAATTCTGACATAATTGTCTTTGCATAAAATTTGTCACTTGCTTTGTACATACTCTAAATAAGATCTCCTATAATATAGTTACTTCCTTTTCTAATTTTGCAATAGTATCAATATCTTTAATAAGATCTGCTTGATATAATCTCAATAAAATTGGAAAATAAGAAAATATACTTGAAAAAAACATACTCCATTCTTCATATAAACATCCTAACCCATAACTATATTTACTTAAATAACTTTAAGGGAATATAAACTATTACATTTCTCATTAATGTTCTCGTGTTCATTTTCTTGATAATAACTCATATAATTTTATTTGTCAACATTTTTTTATTTTTTAGAACATAACAAATTAAAATAGGACTATTTTTTACAGCAACTATTAAAAAAATATATATATTTCTATCCATTGATTTTATTAAATTTTTACTTAATTTTTTATTTCTCAAACAGAAAAAAATGATCTATTTATATACGTTTTATATAATTTATTTTATAAAAAAGACTTTACATTTTTTTAAAATACTTTATTATTTCAGTAGATTCACTTTAACTGTAGAAGACAAATTTAAAGATGGAGATAAAAGAGCTAAAGATACAGTTGGAAGATATGAAGATTTTGGAAGAAATAGAATTTATTTAGGTGCAGATTATCAAGTTAATACAAACTTAAATGTTTATTTAAAATATGGGTATGAAATTAGGAATATGGAGAAAGTTAATGATGGAAAATCTTTTGATAGTAATAATTATTATGGAGACTTTATTGTTGGATGGAATTATAAATTCTAATGTTCCTTAAGTAAAAAGCTGGCTATTAAGTATAAATAAAGCTTTATTCCTTTATTATCTTTTTAGTCAGTTTATATAAATAAAAATAATTTTCTTTTAAGTATTTCCCTCATAATTCCCCATATAGAAAACAATTTTAGACTCCCCCAATTTTAAAATTGTTTTCTATTTTAACATTTTTAAAAATAAAAAAAGAGCCCATTTAGAGCTCTTCTTTTCTATTTATCATCTATACTGCTTTTTGCGACTACTAATACATATATATTTTCTACATTAGTATCATCTTTCAATAATGTACAAAGACTTTTTAAAGTTGTTCCTGTGCTGTATAAGTCATCTATAAGAAGAATATTTCCTTTTCTAGTTAGATCTCTATTTTTTCTTATGCTGTTTTTAAAAAGGTCTAATTTTTTTTCCACTGGAAGATTTTTTATCTCTTCTGGAGTAAGTTTGCTAAAAAAATCTAAAGATATAGGTTTTTTAACTTTTTCTCCAACTAGTTTAACTAATTGAAATAATGGCTGTATTATTCTAGATTTTGAAGGAGGAACAGCAATTATTCCATCTATTTTGTCAAGAAGATTCCATTCATTTGTAATGTGATCTGCTATTTCATCTGCTATTTCTACTGCCTTAAGATAATCTTTATGATATTTTAATTCATTCAGTGCTTTTCCTATTTCACTATATGTTACATCAAACTCTGGATATCCAAATATATCCTCACCCTTATATTCACTTTTAATTGTAAAATAATCCAGAGCATAGCCTTCATTCCATACCCCTTCTAATTTTATAGGATTTAACTTCATACCTGATGACCTCCTAAATACTTTTTGTCTTACATACATTTTATCATATTTATTAAATAATTCAAATATAGGGTATAATTTTCATATAGTAAAAAAAAGAAGGACAACCATTCGGTTGTCCCCAAAGCATTTTATTTATTATAACATAATTACATAAATTTTACAAATAATGGTACTAGAACTAGTGAAACAATACTCATTAATTTGATAAGAATGTTAAGAGATGGTCCAGATGTATCTTTAAATGGATCTCCAACTGTATCTCCAACAACTGCAGCTTTATGTCTGTCAGATCCTTTTCCATCTCCTTTGTATCCAGCTTCGATTTGTTTCTTAGCATTATCCCATGCTCCACCAGCATTAGCCATCATTATAGCCATTAGCACACCAGTAACTAGAGATCCAGCTAATAATCCTCCTAGAGCTTCAACTGACCAAATTCCTACTGCTACTGGAACTACTATTGCAAGTACTCCAGGAAGTATCATTTCTCTTAATGAAGAGTGAGTAGAAATTTCAACACATCTCTTGTAGTCAGGTTTTCCTTTTCCTTCCATGATTCCTGGGATTTCTCTGAACTGTCTTCTTACTTCTTCAACCATTTCCATAGCTGCTTTACCAACTGCTGTCATTGTAAGAGCAGAGAATAGGAAAGTAAGCATCCCTCCAATAAATAGACCAGCTATTACTTCTGGGTTTGTTACTTCTATAATGAAATCAAATCCTGGAGTTGAAGTTTGTACTGCTTCTTTATAAGCTGCAAATAGAGATAAAGCTGTAAGAGCTGCTGATCCAATTGCAAATCCTTTTCCAACTGCTGCTGTTGAGTTACCAACTGCATCAAGCTTATCTGTACATTCTCTAACTTCATGTGGAAGTTCTGCCATTTCAGCAATTCCTCCAGCATTGTCAGCCACTGGTCCATAAGCATCAACTGCTACTACCATTCCTGTACTTGCAAGCATTCCAACTGCTGCTACAGAAATTCCATAAATTCCAGATACATCTTTAGAAGCCATATAAGCAACAATTATAGCTAAAGCAATAATAATTATAGGTGCAACTGTAGATTCCATTCCAACTGCTAATCCTTCAATTATAGTAGTAGCTGGTCCTGTTTTAGCAGCATCAGAAATTCTGTTAACTGCTTTTTTACCAGTATCTGTATATAATCCTGTGAAATAAGCTATAACTAATCCTGCAACTAATCCTGCAACAATAGCATAAAATATTCCCATTTCCAATCCTAAATATTTAATTATTCCAAATGAAGCAACTAATGAAAGGATTCCAGCTATTCTAGTTCCATTTTCTAATTTGTGATAAACTTCATCAGGATTATCAGTTTTAACTGTTAGTGTAGCTAAAATAGAAGTAATAATTCCTAGTGCTGCTATTAGTACAGGTGCAATTAGGTATCCAAAGTTACCAGTTGCATGTGTTATAGTAGCTCCTATAGTCATTGCAGCTATAATAGATCCAACATAAGATTCAAATAGGTCTGCTCCCATTCCAGCAACGTCTCCAACGTTATCTCCAACGTTATCTGCAATTGTAGCTGGGTTTCTAGGGTCATCTTCAGGAATTCCTGCTTCTACTTTACCAACAAGGTCTGCTCCAACGTCAGCAGCTTTAGTATAGATTCCTCCACCAACTCTTGCAAATAGAGCTATTGATGAAGCTCCCATTCCAAATCCAGTAACAATACTCATATCCCAGTTGAATATAATTATCATAATAGATAGTAAAAGCATTCCAAGTCCAACAACTGCAAGCCCCATAACTGCTCCACCAGCAAATGCTACATCAAGAGCTTTTGAAAGCCCTCCCTCTTTAGCAGCTATTGAAGTTCTTCCGTTAGCTTTAGTTGCTATTCTCATTCCAACATTTCCTGCCACAGCTGAAGTTACAGCTCCACATACAAATGTTATTGCAACTGAAATATTTAAGAAAATTCCTAATAATACAGCTACTGCTACTACGAAATACACCAATATTTTGTATTCAGCAAGTAAGAAAGCCATAGCTCCCTCTCTGATAGCGTCTGTTATTTCCGCTACTCTTGGAATGTTAATTTGATAACTCTCCACTTTTTTAGAATAACCAAAGGCAGCAATCAATGCAAGTATCCCAGCAATTATTCCAACATAGATCAACGAATGTTCCATTACTTAATCCTCCTATATTAATTTAAATTACACACTACATTATATTTGAAAACTCAATTTATTACAAGTATTTTTATTCAAAAAGTGCTCTTATTTTTTAAATAAATTAAGATTTTTTGTTTTTAATATATTCATATCCTTATCCACAATTAAAACTTTCATTTTTTTATTATTTTCAGCGTATTTCATAACTTTTTCTACTGGCATAGTAAAAAATGCAGTTGAATATAAATCAGCTAGAAAAGCATCCTCACAGATGACCATTACCAGTTTTTTATCTCGAACTGGAAAACCTGTTGTTTTATCTAATATATGATGATATTTTTTCCCATTTATCTCCACATAAGTTTGATAATCACCTGATACTCCCATACCTTCATCATTTAATTCTACAATTCCAAGTAAATCTTCGGGATTTTCTGGGTTTTGCACTCCTATTCTCCATGGTTTATTTTCTGGTTTTGTATTTATTACATCTATACTTGATATGGTAGTTATAAAAGCACTTGTTATTCCAATTTCTTCCATTACTTTTTTAGCTCTTGCTACAGCATACCCTTTTAAAAAAGATCCAGTATCTATTTCATTTACAGGGGATTCCATGTACATTTGATTCCCCTCTATTTTTACTTTATCAAAATCTATTTCTGTAAGTATCTGGGCTAAGCACTCTTTTGATGGAATAGAAATTTCTCCAACTTCACCAAACCCCCATGCCTTTAATAATGGTCCAATAGTTATGTCATATTTTTTATCTGAAAGTTCATATACTTCTCTCACTTTAGAAAAAAGCATTAGTCCCTCATCATCTAATTCCACTGGAATAGCAGGATCTGAATTTAATTTTCCTATTATACTAGTTTTTATCTTGCTGTTGAATTTATTATCTAATCTCTCTATTTCATTAAATGCTTCTTCCATCCCTTTTTTGGCTAATTTTTCATCCTTATCATAAACTGTTATCTTTATATAAGTTCCAAAAAGAAATTTTTCACTTTCGAATTTCTGCATCTTTTTATCTGTACACCCAATAAAAGCAAGTGGAAGTAGCAAAATTATCAAAAGTCTTTTTATCACACTATTCACCAGCTTCTTCTTCACCAAATTCATAACCAATCTTTCCATCAGCAATTTCTCTGAAGGCTTTTTTGATATCAGTATCTTTTTTGCTGCATTTAGTTAAAAGTGTAGCTCCTTTTCCTATTTCTCTAGCTCTTTGACCACTGATTATTGTCAATATATATTTGTTTGGTATTTTATCAAGTAACTCATCATAAACTATATCTTTTTTCATAATTAGCCTCCTATTTATTTTTTTCTATAATTTTTTTTAATTCATTACATGCTTGTTCTACAGTATAATTTATTATTGTTATATCATATTCCTTCTCATATTCCAATTCTTTTATAGAATTTGCAAGTCTAAGCTGGATAGTTTCCTCACTATCTGTTTTTCTTCCTCTCAATCTCATTTCAAGATCTTTTTCTGTTGGTGTTTTAAAGAAAATAAGATTTGCTTCAGGATATTGACCTCTCACTTGAAGACCACCTTGTACATCAATTTCTAATATTATATTTTCACCTTTAGCCATTCTATTTTCCACTTCTGATTTTAGAGTTCCATAATAATTTCCATGAACTGTTGCAGTTTCTAAAAAATCTCCATTTTCTCTTTTTTTAAGAAATTCTTCTTTAGTAAGAAAATAATAATCTCTTCCATCTACTTCCCCTGTTCTTGGTTCTCTTGTAGTTGCAGAAGTAGCAAGGTTTATTCCAAGCATTTTACGTACAAGTCTACAGATAGTAGATTTTCCAGCACCACTAGGTCCTGATACTACATATAGATTTCCTTTTGGCATTTTATTCTCCTTTCTCTATTCTAGCTGATATCGTTTCTGGATTTATAGCTGACATTATAACATGATTTGAATCTGTTATTATCAAGGTTTTTGTTTTTCTTCCCAAAGTTGCATCTATAAGCCTGTTTTGAAGTTTTGCTTCCTCTCTCAATCTCTTGCTTGGAGCTGAGTCAGGATTTATGACAGCAATTATTCTTATATCCATCACCATATTGTTAAATCCGATATTAATTGGTCTCATAGATCCTCCTATTCGATATTCATAGCTTGTTCTCTAATTTTTTCAAGTTCATTTTTACATTCTACTATAAGCTTTGAAATATCATACAGGTTACATTTTACTCCTGTAGTATTCAGTTCCCTAAATATTTCCTGAAGAATAAAATCCATTTTCTTGCCTACTGCTGTATCCTTGCTTTCCATTTCTTTTCTTAACTGTTCCATGTGGCTGTCAAGTCTTGATATTTCTTCAGATATATCTGATTTATCAGTAAAAAGAAGTATTTCTTTTAGGATATCTTCTTCTTTAAAATCTATCGTCCCTCTTAATTTATCAAGTCTTTCCATAAGTTTTTCTTTATAATTTTCAACTACAATTTCTTTATATTTCTTTATTTCAATTATTTTCTCTTCAAGAACATTTACTCTTTCCAGGAAATAAGTTTTTAATCTATCCCCTTCATCTTCTCTGGTTTGAATAAACGGAATGAGCAACTCATTCACTTTTCCTAATATAAAAGCTGAATACTCACTTTCATCAATTTCAAAATCATTTTTTTGTATAACATTTAAATTTCTAACTAAAATATCCATTTTATTTGTAAATTTTTCATTAAAATCATTTTCCATCTCTTTAAGTACATTCATATAAGCTGAGCTTAAATTTCTATCATAATCAAAAAGTTTCCCCAGCTCTCTTTTATCTTCAAACTCTATTTTTAGATCTAAAGAACCTCTGCTAATTTTTGAGGCAACCTCTGTCCTTATTGCTCCTTCTAAAAAATTTAAATTATATGGAAGTTTTATTTTTAAATTTAAATTTTTATTATTTACACTTTTAAGTTCCATGTTGATAGCAAAACTTTCATCTTGGTATGTAAGTTTTGAATATCCTGTCATACTTCTCATAATTTTTTCCTCCAGGAAAGATGAAACAAATACAGGAATAGGCGACCTTGTCGCCTATTCCTATTATATTATTCTTCTTCTAATTCTAATTCTTTACCTTCCAATTCAACTGCTCTTACATTTTTATATGCATTGAATCCAGTTCCTGCTGGAATCTTTTTACCAATGATTACATTTTCTTTCAGTCCTTCTAAATAGTCAATTTTACCTTCTATTGCTGCATTAGAAAGAACTTTTGTAGTTTCTTGGAATGAAGCAGCTGATATAAAGCTTCCTGTATTAACAGCAGCTTTAGTAATACCTTGAATGATTGGCTCATACTTGATTAAAGGTTTTCCTAACTCTTTCAATCTTGCATTTTCCATATCAACAACTCTTTTTTCAACAACTTCATCTTCTAGGAATAGAGATACTCCTGAATCAATAACTCTTACTTTCTTAAACATCTGTTTAACAATAATTTCGATATGTTTATCGTTAACTCCAACTCCCTGATCTCTATATACTTGTTGTACTGACTCAAGTATAAACTGTTCAGCAGCTACAAGTCCTTTGATGTTTAATACGTCAAATGGCGAAATAGCTCCCTCTGTTATCTTATCCCCAGCCTTAACAAGCATACCATCAGTTACTACTAGACGTTCTCCAACTGGTACTAAGTATTCTCTGAAATCTTTTGGATCATTTGTAGACTTTACAATGATAACTCTCATACCTTTCTTTTTCTTACCAGTTACTTCTATTTTACCTTCTATATCAGTAAGCATTGCTTTACCTTTAGGGTTTCTTGCTTCAAATAGCTCTTGTACTCTTGGAAGACCTCCAGTGATATCTTTTGTTCCAGCACCTTCTTTAATGATCTTAGCTATTGTCTGCCCTTTTTTAACTTCTTCTCCCTCTCTTACCATTAAGTAAGCACCAAATGGGATAGTATAACTTCCTCTTGTATTTCCATCATTATCAAATATTACAACTCTTGGGTTGATATCTCCTGATTCAACTGGTTTAATAGCCATATACTCAGTAACATCATACTTTTCATCATAATTTTCTTTTACATAAAGCTCTCTATATTCAATTCTACCATCTTGGTCAGCTATAATAGGGATATGGAATGGATCAAATGTTACCAATGTAGTTCCAATTTCAACTTTTTCTCCCTCTTTTACTTTAAGTATTGATCCTGATGGAATTTCGTAGTCATAATTTCCAATGATTATTTTAGCAGACTGACTTACTACTGTTTGTTCTCCAGTAGTATCGTTTTCAAGAATTTTTATATCTCTATAAACAACTTTACCTGCATTTTCTGCTCTGATTCCACTTATTACTGTAGCTGCTGTTGCAACCCCTCCTGTATGGAATGTTCTCATTGTAAGTTGTGTCCCAGGTTCTCCAATTGATTGAGCTGCAATAACTCCAACTGCTTCTCCTAGAAGTATTTCTCTATGATTAGCTAAGTCCATACCATAACATTTTTTACATACTCCTTTTTCAAGAGAACAAGTCAATGGAGATCTAATTTTTACTTTTCTTATACCTAGTTCGCTTATTTTATCTATAAGTTCTTTTCCAATCATAGTATTTCTAGTAGCAATTACTTCACCTTCATGTACTAAATCTTCTGCAAGAACTCTTCCTCTGATTCTTTCTTCTAATTTTTCAATAACTTTACCTTCTGATACAAGTTCTCCAACTTCAATTCCTTGCTCACTTCCACAATCTTCTGCATTTACTATAACCTCATGTGAAATATCAACAAGTCTTCTTGTTAAATATCCTGAATCGGCAGTTCTTAGGGCAGTATCTGCCAGTCCTTTTCTTGCTCCATGTGATGACATGAAGAATTCCAATACTGTTAGTCCTTCACGGAAGTTCGCTTTAATAGGAACCTCAATGATTCTTCCTTGTGTATCGGCCATGTTCCCCCTCATAGCAGCTAGCTGTCTCATCTGAGAAATGTTACCTCTGGCTCCTGAGTTCGCCATCATATAAACTGGGTTGAATTGATCTAGTCCATCCATCATTGCCTTTGTTACAGCTTCAGTAGCTTCAGACCAAACAGCGATAGTTTTTCTATATCTTTCTTCATTAATGATTTTTCCTGATTTATAATCAGCATCTATTTGAGCAACTTCATCATCTGCTTTTGCAAGAATTTCTTTTTTAGCTTCTGGAATTTCCAAATCTTCTATACCTACTGAAACTCCTGCCATAGCACCATAGTGATATCCAAAGTCTTTGATTTTATTAATAAGCTCTGCAGTTTCAGCAAACCCATGCTCATCATACAATCTAGCTATAAGTTTTTTAAGTTGTGATTTACCAAATGTTACATGGTATTGTTTATCCACTTCAGGAAGCATTTCATTGAACATAATTCTTCCAGGAGTAGTTTCTACTATTTCACCTTTAATTCTTACTTTAATAATAGCATGAGTATCCAGTACTCCATTATTATAAGCTGTAAGAGCTTGGTCTATATTTGAGAAACATTTTCCTTCACCTTTTGATCCTGGTCTGTCTTTAGTCATATAGAAACATCCCATAACCATATCTTGAGAAGGTACTGCTATAGGTTCTCCATTCGATGGAGAAATAATGTTATTTGGAGCCAGCATTAGAAGTTTTGCTTCCATTATAGCTTCTGGTGATAGCATTAAGTGTACAGCCATTTGGTCTCCATCGAAGTCAGCGTTGAAAGCTGAACATACTAATGGATGAAGTCTGATAGCTTTTCCTTCTATCAATACAGGCTCAAATGCTTGAATAGACAATCTATGAAGAGTTGGAGCTCTGTTAAGAAGTACTGGGTGATCTTGAATTACATCTTCAATTACATCCCATACTTTATCATCTGCATCTTCAACTAATTTTTTAGCTGTTTTGATATTTGAAGCAAGTTCTCTTTTTACAAGTTCTCTCATAATAAAAGGTTTGTAAAGTTCCAGAGCCATTTTTTTAGGAATTCCACATTGGTTCATTTTTAATGATGGTCCAACAACGATAACTGATCTTGCTGAGTAGTCAACCCTTTTTCCGAGTAAATTTTGTCTAAATCTACCTTGTTTACCTTTTAGCATATCAGAAAGGGATTTTAGTTCTCTGTTATTTTGAGCAACAACTGGTTTTCCTCTTCTTCCATTATCAATAAGGGCATCTACAGCCTCTTGAAGCATTCTTTTTTCATTTTTTACAACTATTTCAGGAGCTTTTATTTCTAAAAGTTTTTTAAGTCTATTATTTCTGTTAATAACTCTTCTATAAAGATCATTTAAGTCAGAAGTAGCAAATCTTCCTCCATCTAATTGCACCATTGGTCTTAAGTCAGCTGGAATTACAGGAACATTTTTAAGTATCATCCATTCAGGCTTATTATTAGAAGAGATAAAGTCTCTAACTATTTTAAGTCTTTTAACTACTTTCTTTCTTTTTTGTGAAGAAGTTACATCTTCCAATTCTTTTTCTAATTCATCTCTTAATGATTCAAGATGAGTCTTTTCAAGAAGCTTCAATACAGCTTCAGCTCCCATTAGAGCTTCAAATTTATTTCCATATAATTGTTTGTACAATTTATACTCTTTTTCAGTAAGGATTTTTCCTTCTTTTAAATTGCTTTCACCAGCTTCTGTAACTATATATCTCGCAAAATATAATACAGATTCCAATTCTTTTGGAGATAGTCCAATGATAAGTGACATTTTATTTGGAGTTCCTTTAGAATACCAAATATGAGATACTGGAGCAGCCAAAGAAATATGTCCCATTCTTTCTCTTCTTACTTTAGATCTAGTTACTTCTACCTCACACTTTTCACAAACAAGACCTTTATATCTCATTCTCTTATATTTACCACAAGCACATTCCCAATCCTTAGTTGGTCCAAATATTTTTTCACAAAACAGACCATCTCTTTCTGGATTTAAAGTTCTATAATTGATAGTTTCAGGTTTTGTAATTTCCCCATATGACCATTCTTCAATCTTTTCAGGGGACGCCAATCTAATTCTTATTTTCTCAAAACTTCTTATTCCCATTAAATGCAAAGCCTCCTTAATTGAGATAAAGCTACATATAATTTATCTATATGGACGATAACATGGATTATTTGTTATATATAACCCATGTTTATCCCTAACAGTTCTTTTTATTTTATTGGTTAATCTTTGAATTCAGCTAAAGGAGAATACTCAGTAGTTATATCCTCTTTATTTAATTCTTCATCTACATTTATAATATTATCTTCTTTGTCAAATAATTCAACATCAAGTGCTAATGCTTGGAATTCTTTCAACAATACTTTGAAAGATTCAGGTAGATCTGGCTCAGGCATTTCTTCACCTTTGATTATAGCCTCATAAGTTTTTGTTCTTCCTGTAACATCATCTGATTTTACAGTAAGCATTTCTTGAAGTATGTTTGAAGCCCCATATGCTTCCAGTGCCCAAACTTCCATTTCTCCAAGTCTTTGTCCTCCAAATTGAGCTTTTCCTCCCAATGGTTGTTGTGTAACCAATGAATAAGGTCCAATCGCTCTAGCATGCATTTTATCTTCTACCAAGTGGTGAAGTTTAAGCATGTACATTCTTCCAACTGTTACTGGATTGTCAAATTTTTCTCCAGTTCTTCCATCATAAAGATCAACTTTTCCACTTCTAGGAAATCCTAGTTTTTCAAGATAGTCTTTAACCTGATCTTCAGATGCTCCATCAAATACTGGTGTAGCAATATGAGTTCCACCATTATAGTTACCCATAGCCATACCTAAGTGAACCTCAAGTACTTGTCCAATATTCATACGTGAAGGTACCCCTAGTGGATTAAGTACAACATCTAAATGTGTTCCATCTGCTAGGAATGGCATATCTTCAGCAGGAAGTACTCTTGATACAACCCCTTTATTTCCATGACGCCCAGACATTTTATCTCCAACAGTTATCTTTCTTTTTTCAGCAACAAGTACCCTTATAGCTTTATTGACTCCAGCTTTAAGTTCATCTCCATTTTCTCTAGAAAGTTCAAGAATCTCTACAACAGTTCCTTTTGATCCATGAGGCATTCTAAGTGATGTATCTCTCACATCTCTAGCTTTTTCTCCAAAGATAGCTCTCAATAATTTTTCTTCTGCTGGTGGTTCAGTTTCTCCTTTTGGAGCTGTTTTACCTACAAGTATATCTCCAGGTCCAACTTCTGAACCAATAGTTATTATTCCTTTAGAATCTAATTTTCTCAATGCTTCCTCAGAAATGTTAGGTATTTCTCTAGTTATTTCTTCATCTCCAAGTTTAGTATTTCTAGCTTCTATTTCATATTCTTCCACATGGATAGATGTAAATACATCATCTTTTCTCAATCTATCAGATATTAAGATCGCATCCTCATAATTATATCCTTCCCAAGGCATGAATGCCATTAGAATATTTCTTCCAAGTGCTAAATCTCCACCTCTTGTAGCAGGTCCATCTGCTATTACTCCTCCAGCTTTTACTTCTTCCCCTGGAGAAACAAGTGGCGTTTGATGTAAACACATAGATTGGTTAGATCTTTCAAAGTTAAGCATCCTATATTTATGCTCTTTCCCCTCTGGATCTTCTATTATTATTTTTTGTGCATCTACATATGTAACTCTACCATCAGTTTTAGAAATAACAACAGCCCCAGAATCTACAGCCACTTTTCTTTCCAGACCAGTTCCTATATATGGTGCTTCTGTTCTTAATAATGGTACAGCCTGTCTTTGCATGTTTGATCCCATCAGTGCTCTATTGGCGTCATCATGCTCCAGGAATGGTATTAATCCTGCTGATACTGATACCACTTGTTTAGGTGAGATATCTAGATAATCAACTTTCTCTCCACTGATACTTACAATTTCATGGCCAAATCTACATACAACATCTCCAAGAAGCGACCCATCTTCTCCAATTTTTGTATCGGCTTGTGCAATAAATAGTCCTTCTTCTTCATCCGCTGCAAGGTAATCTATTTGATTAAAATCAGCCTTACCATCTATAACTTTTACATATGGAGTTTCAATAAATCCATATTTATTTATCTTAGCATATATTGCTAATGAACCAATAAGACCGATATTTGGTCCCTCTGGTGTTTCTATAGGACAGATTCTTCCATAATGAGAATCGTGAACGTCCCTTACCTCGAATCCCGCTCTTTCTCTTGAAAGTCCTCCAGGTCCTAGAGCTGATATTCTTCTTTTATGAGTCAATTCAGCTAATGGATTAGACTGGTCCATGAACTGAGATAATTGTCCAGATCCAAAGAAATCTAAGATAAGTGCATTTAATGGTCTAGTATTAAGTAATGATTGAGAAGTTAAAGTTTCAGAATCCTGAACTGTCATTTTCTCTTTTACCATTTTACCCATTTTAGAAAGTCCTGCTTTAATTTGCATCAATAACAGCTCTCCTACACCTCTTACACGTCTATTAGATAGATTATCTATATCATCAGTATGTCCATTTCCATTATTTAGATTAATTACATATTTCATTGTTCCTATAATATCATCTTTAGTTAATAATATTTCATCTTCAGGAACATTAAGTTTTAATCTTTTATTCATTTTATATCTTCCAACTGGCTCAAGATCATATCTTTGAGGATTGAAGAACATTTGTCTGATAAGCGATCTTGCAGACTCTACAGTCACTAGATCTCCTGGTCTTAATTTCTTAAATACTTCTGTTACTGCTTCCTCTTTTGTAAGTGTACTATCATTTAAAACAGTATTAGCTAAAAGTTTATCCTCTGGTTTTACTTCCCAATAAGTAACTTTTTCTATTTTGAATTCTATCATTTTTTCTATTAAAGCTTCATCTATAACTGCATCCGCTTCAGCTATAACTTCACCTGTTTCATCATCATAGATATCTTCTTTAATAAAACTTCCTTCAAATCTTGTTCTGATTACACTTAAAAGTTCTTCTTTGTTTTTATATTTTTGGAATATTGAGGCTAAATCTAATTCTTTAGTTTCTAAGAAATAGTCTTTTATCTCTGTATTGTTGTTGAAGAAATCAATAGCCTTTAGGAATACAGTAGCTAACACCTTTTTCTTTCTATCTATTTTTATGCTCAAGAAATCATTTTTATCTGTTTCAAACTCAAGCCAAGTACCTTTATATGGAATAATTTTTCCAGAGAAAAGGTCTTTTCCTGTTTGAATATTGATCTCTTTGTTGAATGAAACTCCTGGAGATCTGTGCAACTGTGATACAACAACTCTTTCAGCACCATTGATTATGAATGTACCTCTTTCAGTCATCATTGGAACTTCTCCAAAGTAAACTAAAGACTCTTGTATCTCATTTCCACTTTTCTTATTAATAAGTCTTAATCTTACTTTCAAAGAAGTAGAATAAGTTTTTCCTCTTTTTTTACACTCAAGCTCATCATTTAATGGTGGCTCTGCTTCATGTAATTCATAAGAAACATACTCCAACTTGATATCTCCATTAGAAGATTCAACAGGGAAAATTTCTCTAAAAGCTGATTCTAACCCCTTATCTTTTCTATTATTTGGAGCCTCTTTAGCTTGTAGAAAATCTTCATAGGAATCCAATTGGAACTCAAGAAAATGAGGCATTGTTCCTCTTTCTTTTATCCTTCCAAAATTCAATCTTTCAACGAGTTTCCCCATTAATTCACACCCCTTACTAATTCTTTAAAGTTTAATACCTAATCACTTGAAAATAAAAGGCTAAAATCTATTTCCAAATGATTAATTATCACTGTTCCAAAACAAAAATTTACATCATGATGTAATACAATTTATACTTTTAAGTTATCCTTAATAATTAGTAAAAAGGCACTCTGGTTAAGAGTGCCTATTTTTTTTAATTAAATAAGATTTTTAGTTCAAAATTAAAAGTCCAATCAATTATTTAACTTCTACTGTAGCTCCTGCTGCAGTTAGTTTTTCTTTTACAGATTCAGCTTCTTCTTTAGAAACTGCTTCTTTAAGTTTTCCACCATTATCAACTAATTCTTTAGCTTCTTTTAATCCTAATCCAGTAATTCCTCTTACTTCTTTAATTACTGCAATTTTATTAGGTCCTGCTGCAGTTAATACTACATCGAACTCAGTTTTTTCTTCAGCAGCTTCTGCTACTGCTGGTCCTGCTACTGCTACTGGAGCTGCTGCAGTTACACCAAAATGCTCTTCTAGTGCACTTACTAAATCTTTTAATTCTAAAACTGTCATAGCTTCTAATTCAGCTATAAATTTTTCTCTATCGAATGCCATTTATTGTTTCCTCCTTAGTTTTTACACACAAATTTGTGATTTATTATAATTATTATTTTATTTCATCAAATTAAACCAATTGAATCCTATAATTATTCAGCTGTTGCTTCTTTTTTATCAGCTATAGCGACAGTTGCATAAGCAAGTTTTCTGATTGGTCCAAGCATTGAGTTAAGTAACATAGAAAGTAATTGATCTCTTGAAGGTAATTTAGCTAGAGCTTCTACTCCTTCAGCTTCAACTCTTTTTCCTGTTAAAACTCCACCTTTTATTTTGAAAATATTTTGTTTTGCTTTAGCCTTATCTTTTGCTAAATCAAAAACAATTTTTGCAGGAGCTACTGGATCAGTATATCCAAAAGCGAAAGCTGTAGTTCCTTCCAAAATATCTTCAAAAGAATCCTCAACACCTGCTTCTTTAAGAGCTATTTTGAATAATCTGTTTTTAGTTACAAGATATTCAGCACCAGCTTCTCTCATTTTTCTTCTCAATGCAGTTTCGTCATTAACACTGATTCCTTGATAATCAACTAATACTACTGATTGAGCTTTTTTAATTTTTTCTACTAGTTCAGCTACGTGATCTATTTTTGCTTGAGTTGCCATTTATTTTTCACCTCCTCTTTTCTTAAAAATTACCTCCGTGCCAAAGAATGGAACGGAGGTTGAAATCACACTATGAGGCTAGCGAAACCTGCTTCCAACCTCGGTAGGGTAATTAAGGTTTAAACCACCTACGGTCTTTGGTTTGGATCTATATTAAATTATTTATCCAACATATTTAGCTACTAATGCAGGGTCCATTTTGATTCCTGGTCCCATTGTTAGTGATACAGCAACAGTTCTTAGGTATTGTCCTTTAGAAGATGCTGGCTTTAATCTTGTGATTTGATCTAAGAAAGCTTTGAAGTTTTCTTCAATTTTCTCAGGAGCAAAATCAGCTTTACCAATTGGTACATGAATTGATCCAAGTTTGTCTACTCTGAATGCTAACTTACCTTTTTTGAATTCAGAAACAGCACCAGCGATATCTGGAGTTACAGTTCCTGATTTTGGATTTGGCATTAATCCTTTAGTTCCCAACATTTTTCCTAATCTTCCTAGTTTAGGCATCATGTCAGGTGTAGCTATAACTAGATCAAAATCTAACCAACCTTGTTGAATTTGAGCGATATATTCATCAGAACCTGCATAGTCAGCTCCTGCTTCTAAAGCTTTTTCTACATTAGCTCCTGAAGTAATAGCTAGTACTTTAACAGTTTTTCCAGTTCCATGTGGAAGAACAACTGTTCCTCTAACTTGCTGGTCTGCATGTCTTGGATCTACTCCAAGTCTTAATGCAACTTCTACAGTTTCTGTAAATTTAGCAGTATTTGTTTTTAAAACTAATTCTAAAGCTTCTTTTACTTCATAAAGCTTTCCAGTTTCTATTAACTTAGCAATTTCTAAGTATTTTTTTCCTCTATGTTTTGCCATTTTTTTAATTTCCTCCCTTTGTGGTGATGCGGAATTAATTCCTACCACTTAATATAACCATGGTACTTTGTACCATATACAACAGATTAATTAGCTTACTATTAACTAGTCTACTATTTTGATTCCCATAGATCTTGCTGATCCAGCTATGATTCTCATAGCAGCTTCTACTGATCCAGCGTTTAAATCAGGCATTTTAGTTTCTGCAAGTTCTCTTAATTTTGCTGTTGTTATTTGTCCAGCAACTTCTTTTTTAGAGTTTTTAGCTGCTGATTGGATTCCTGCTGCTTTCTTTAATAAGTCAGATGCAGGTGGAGTTTTAAGTATGAATGTGAAAGATCTATCATTATAAACAGAAATTTCTACTGGAATTACCCATCCAGCTTTATCTTGAGTTTTTGCATTGAACGCTTTACAGAATTCCATAATGTTAACTCCGTGTTGTCCTAATGCTGGTCCAACTGGTGGAGCTGGATTAGCTTTACCTGCTGGTAATTGTAGTTTTATTATCTTAATTACTTCTTTTGCCATTTTATTTAATTACACCTCCATAAATTGTGTGGTAATGACGGTGTCATCTCCCACTAAAAAGACATAATTTACTATGCCTTCTCAACACTGTTAAAATCTACCTCTACAGGAGTCATTCTCCCGAACATTTCGATCATAACTTTTACTTTCTTTTGTTCCATATCTATTTCTGCTACTTTTCCTTCATGACCTGCAAAGCCTCCTCCAAGGATCTTTACAAACTCACCAAGTCCAAAGTTAATTTTTACAACTTCTTTGTTCTCTTTTTCTTCCTCTGGAATGTCATAACCAATAACTCTAAAGATATTTAAAACTTCATCATCTTCCATAGGAATAGGGTCAGAACCAACCCCAACGAATCCTGTTACACCATTTGTGTTTCTTACTACATACCAAGCATTAGAATCAACTCTAAAGTTTATTCCATCTTCACTTTCCTCTCTTGTTGCTACCATTTCTAGCATAACATATCCTGGAAATATTTTTCTGGCTACAGTTTTCTTTTTCCCTCTAACCTCTTCAATAGTTTCTTCTTCAGGAACTAGTACTTTTGTAACTATGTCTCCTATACCAAGTGTTTCTATTTTTTGTTCAAGGTCAGTTTTAACTTTTTTTTCATACCCTGAATATGTATGAATCATAAACCATTTTTTCACTAATGTTTTTTCCATTATATTATCCTCCAAAGAGAGATACCAATACTTTCAACAGTCTAGAAGCAATTAAATCAAAAACTCCCAAATAAACGCTTAAAACTAAGCTCATAACAATTACCCAAAGAGTTGAATTCACAATCTCTTCTTTCTTAGGCCATTGAACCTTGGAATATTCCATTTTTATTCCTTGAAACAGATTCATAAAATCACCTTTATTTTCGACTTAATAAAAAAAATGGCAGGTCAAGAGGGACTCGAACCCCCAACCCTCGGTTTTGGAGACCGATGCTCTACCAATTGAGCCATTGACCTGCATGTTGTAAACTTACGTTAAAAAACTATTTTTTAGTTTCTTTGTGTAAAGTAACTTTTTTGTCCCACTTACAGTATTTATTAATTTCTAATCTTTCAGTAGTGTTCTTTTTATTTTTTGATGTACTATAGTTTCTTCTTTTGCACTCTGTACATTCTAATTGAATATTTACTCTCAATTTTACACCTCCACTCATTAACGGTATCTTTGCGATCCTCCCATATTAAAATTATAATATGGTGAAAAAGAGTTTACTCTATCTTGCTTTCTAAGACATAGAATATGATATCAGATTTTCTCAACTTTGTCAAATATTTTTATTAAAATATTTTTAAAATTTATTTTTTTGACAAAGAAAAAAGCTTGGCAAGTTCCTATCCTCCCGGGAGGCTTCCCTCCATGGA
>ERZ791682.584-NODE-584-length-18112-cov-2.18563_pt1 | contig 18112 bp, 19 predicted proteins | sample MGYA00509958_ERZ791682 | MGnify/ENA primary metagenome ERZ791682 (study PRJEB30046, sample SAMN00715194) | human gut metagenome | study: EMG produced TPA metagenomics assembly of the A metagenome-wide association study of gut microbiota in type 2...
TTTATAAATTTTATTTTTTTTATTAAAGATGGATATAATATTTTGGTATAAGTTTTCTCCTTTGAATCATAGATAACTTTTGTTCTTTTTTGATTTACCAAAATTTTTTCCATTTTTTCTCCTCTTTAAATTTAAAATTTCTTTAATTTAATATTACAAGCTTTTTCTAATTAAATCAACTAGAATTTTATATATATATCTGCTAAACTAAAACTATATGATAAATATAAAAAGTAAAAAAGGAGTTCTACTATGAAAAAAGTTAAATTTATTTACAACCCCTTTTCAGGTGAAAATGAAATTCTAAAACATCTTGATACTATTATTCACCTTTACCAACAACAATCTCTAGAAATAGTCCCATTTAGAATAAGTATGAACACTCCATTGGAAAATGCCTTCACAACCTTAGATGAAAGTTATGATCATATTTTAGCTGCTGGTGGAGATGGTACTATCAATCAAGTTGTAAATATTATAAAGAACAAAAATATTGATCTGCCACTTGCTATCCTTCCTGTTGGAACAGCAAATGACTTTGCTAAACATATTGGAATGTCTTCTAATATTGAAGATTCATGTAAAAAAATATTAAAAGGAACTCCAAAAGATGTAGATTTAGGTTTTGCCAATGGTAAATATTTTATTAATGTATTCAGTTATGGACTTTTTACTGATATTTCTCAAAAAACTCCTACCCATTTAAAGAATACTATTGGAAAATTAGCATATTATTTTAATGGTATTATGGAACTTCCTACATTTAAAAAAATGAATATTTCTGTAGAATCATCTGAATTCAACTATGACGGAAGTGCCCTTATATTTTTTGCTTTTAATGGAAGAACAGCAGGAAATATCAATATTGCTTACAAAAGTGAAATAGATGATGGACTTTTAGATATAATAATTGTAAAAGGGGATACTCTTACAAAAACTCTTACTTCCCTATTTCAATTTTTTAAGAGTGAACATCTTGAGATACCTGGAAGTTTTATTCATTTTAGAACTTCATATCTTAAAGTATCTTGTGAAGATAAGTCTATTGTTACAGATATTGATGGTGAACCTGGACCAAGTTTTCCATTAAATATTTCTTGTATAAAAAGTGGTATAAAAATAATTTACTAGATTTGAAATTAGTTAAAATCTCTAAAGTTTTTCAAGCATTTTCCCAGTACATTTCAATTACTTAAATAGTTTTCTTTTTTGTTTGAATATAAAAAAATAAAAGTAAATATAAAAAATTATCATTTTATAGCATAAAATAAATAATTTTTGTTGTATATTAATTTTTAAAAAATGTCAATTCCATTTTTTATTTGTAATATTTTCATAAAAAATATTTTTAATTCCTTTTAAAGAAAATTTGTATTATATATTGGACAAAAATATTGAATATTTTAAGGAAACAGAGAAAAATGAAAAATTTTTTCTGTTTTTTTAATTTATGAATTTTTTTACTTTTTCTGAATATTTATCATATATTTTATAAATCATAATCATTCTTTTCATTCTCTTTTCTAATAAAATTATTTCTATTTCAGTATAAGTGTTTTATTTTATATGTGAAATGTTTTTTTTTAGAAAAGTATATATTTAAAAAAAACTATATTTTTTATTTTTTAACTATTCTAAAAAAAATAATCAGCTACATATTATTTTTTTTATATATTTTTATCATTATTTTAGTATATTGTAATGGCTATTGACTATTTTAAAATATAAGGTACTATTAATAATATAGGGTATCATGACAAAAATATTTTTAGGAGGTTCAAAAATGTTTGAGTACAAATTTAACATGGCTGAAACGTTAGCCATAGCTGCAGTCTTACTTTTCTTGGGAAGATGGATAAAGAACAAAAGTGAATTTTTACAAAAATTCTTTATACCTGCACCAGTTGTTAGTGGATTGATTTTTTCTATTTTCGTTTTTATAGGACGTCAAACTAATGCTTTTCATTTTGATTTTGATTTAACACTTCAAAATTTCTTAATGATAGCGTTCTTTACTACAGTTGGATTTATGGCTAGTTTCAAACTATTAGCTCAAGGGGGAGTTGGAGTTGCTATCTTCCTAGTTGTTGCTACAGGATTGGTAATCTGCCAAGACGCAATTGGAGTTGCTTTATCTAAAGTTCTAGGAATGAATCCATTATTTGGTCTTATAGTAGGATCTGTACCTCTTACAGGAGGACATGGTACTGCTGGAGCTTTTGGAACTACAATAGAAGAATTAGGAGTAGTTGGAGCTAGAACAGCAGGATTCGCAGCTGCTACTTATGGATTGGTTATGGGATGTTTAATTGGTGGACCAGTTGCTAGAAGACTTATGATTAAACATAACTTAAAAGGTGAAGATAATAAAGCTCAAGATCCTGATTTAAAAGCTGAAAAAGTTGAAGTAACAGAAGAAAAAATATTGAATGCTGTTATTATTATAGCTGTTGCAATGGGAATTGGAGCTTCTATTCCTCCATTTGTTAAAGCACATACTGGTTGGTTAATTAAAGGTGGACTAGCTCTTCCAGCATATATCGGACCTATGCTAGTTGCTGCACTGATAAGAAATATAGCTGACTCAATTAAAAAACCTCTTCCTATGAAAGAGATTGATATTGTTGGAAGTATATCTCTATCTGTATTCTTGTCAATGGCATTAATGACAATGAAATTATGGGAACTAGTAGAACTAGCTGTACCTATGATTATTATATTAGCTGTACAAACAGTATTTGTAATCTTATATACTTACTTTGTAACTTACAATGTTATGAGACTTCCATTTATAGCTACTAAATATGATGCTGCCGTAATGGTTACAGGACACTGTGGATTTGGTATGGGAGCTACACCAACAGCCATTGCCAACATGGAATCTTTTACATCTGTAAATGGTTTCTCTACAAAAGCTTTCTTTATTGTACCTCTTGTAGGAGCGCTATTTATAGACTTTACAAATGCTGCTGTAATAACTTTCTTTATAAACATGTTTCAATAAATAAATATTAATATTTGATTTTTATTTCAGGGGGGCTTGAATCATGAAAAAAAACTATAACATTGGAGTCTTTGACTCTGGAGTTGGTGGAACAACTGTATTAAAAAGAATTATTGAATTATTACCTAATGAAAATATTATCTATTATGGTGATAATGGTAATGCACCTTATGGTGAAAAGACAATCAAAGAGATTCAAGGATTTTGTCTAGATATTATGGATTTTTTCATGATGAATAACTGCAAAGCTGTTGTTATTGCCTGCAATACTGCAACTGCTGCTTCGCTGGAGTTAATAAAGGGAAAATATTCAGTTCCTGTTATTGGTGTTATCTCACCTGGAGCTAAATCAGCTGTAGAAACAAGTACAAATAAGTGCATAGGAGTTTTATCTACTCCATTTACAGCTGCATCAAATGCTTATGCTGATGAAATAGCTAAATATTCAAAATCAGCTAAAGTATATCAAGAAGGATGTCCAGAATTATGTCCTATGATAGAAACAGGTTGGGAAACTTTTGAAGACAGAGAAACTATTATCAAGAATCATATTTCTAAATTCCCTAGAAATGTAGATACAGTTGTTTTAGGATGTACACACTATCCTATAGCAAGAGAAGATATTGCTAGAAACTTCTGTGGAAATATAGTTGACCCGGCAAGAGAAACATCAGTTGCTCTATATGAGATACTAAAAAATTCTGACCTTTTATCTGATTCTACTACTAAAGGAAAAATTGATTTCTTTGTTAGTGGAGATAAAGAAAAGTTTAAAAAAGTGGCAGAACAATTTTTAGGATTTGAAATAAAAACACTTTATAGAATTGAAAAATAAAATTGAATAGAAATTACTAAGCTCGAGTGGTCACCAGACCACTCACTTTTATTTTTTGACTTTCATTTTAGCATTATATATGCTATTATAATACCATATGTTTTTATAATATTAGAGGTGATTAAATTTGAAAATATTAATAATTCGATTTAAACAAATAGGAGATGCTGTTTTGTCTTCTGTTATCTGTAATACATTAAAAAAAACTTTTCCTGACTCTGAGATAGATTATGTTCTATATGAACATATTTGTCCACTTTTTCAAAGCCATAAATATATAGATAACATTATTCCTATCACTGGAGAAGAGCAGAAAAATCCATTAAAATATATTTCAAAAGTTTGGAAGGTCACAAGAAAAAAATATGATATTATTATTGATATTATGTCTACTCCTAAAAGTGAATTTTTTTCTCTTTTTTCCATGAATAGTAAATATAGAATAGGAAGAGTAAAAAAATACAGAGGTTTTTTCTATACACATAAAGTAAAAGAACCCAAGGATGCAAAAGATAAAGTGGAAAAATTTCTAAAATTATTAGATCCATTAAAAAAGAAATACAGCTTGATATATGACAATCAATATACTATTTCTATAACAGCCAAAGAAAAAGAAATGATGAGAAAAAGAATGATAGAAGCTGGAATAGATTTTACACAACCTGTATTTGCATGTGCTGTAAATTCTAGAAGACCTGAAAAAGTTTATGATACTGAAAAAATGAAAATTATTATTGAAAATCTAATAAAAGATTTAAATGCACAGATTATATTCTATTACTCTCCTAGTGAAGAAAAATTTGTAAAAACTTTTCATAAAAACTTAGGAGATTATGCCAATGTCTTTTCAAATATAAAGACAAAATCTATTAGGGATCTTGCAATGCTTTTATCTAATTGTGACTTATTTTTTGGAAATGAAGGAGGTCCTAGACATATAGCTCAAAGTTTAGATATTCCAAGTTTTGCTATCTTCAGTCCAAATGCTTCAAAAAAAGAATGGCTTTCTAATGCTTGTGAAAGGCACCAAGGAGTAGAATCTGAAGATATGCCTTTATATATTTCTTCTCTTTCCAGAGATGAAAAATATGCTCTCATAACTCCAGAATATGTTACTGCTAAAATAAAAGAATTATACAATAAATTTGTAAAAAAACCTGAGTAACATTTTACACTCAGGTTTTTCATTTATTATTTATCTTCTTTTTTTATTTTCTCAATTGTAAATCCTGTAAATCCATATATTACAGATAAAACAGGAGAGATAAGATTAAAGAAACAGTATGGTACATATACCCATGGTCCCACTCCTAATGCTCCCATCATGAAGGCCCCACATGTGTTCCAAGGGACAAGGGGAGATGTCATCGTTCCAGAGTCCTCTAAAGCTCTGGAAAGGTTTTTTGCAGCCAATCCTCTCTCCTCATAGCTTTCTTTGAACATTCTTCCAGGTATAACTATTGAAAGATATTGATCTCCTGCTACTAGATTAACAAATATAGGTGTCAGTATAGTTGAAAGAACTAATTTTCCATTTGTATTGGCAAACTTAAGTATCTCCTGTGCAATTCTTCCAAGCATTCCAGATTTTTCCATTATCCCACCAAATGTCATGGCACAAAGTATAAGAGATACTGTCCACATCATTGAATCTAGTCCTCCCCTTGTGAGAAGTTCATCTACCATTGGCATTCCAGTATGACCTACATATCCATAATGGAGTGAATAAAGTGCTTCTTTCAAGCTAGAACCCTGTACAAATATTGCTGTAGTAGCTCCTATTAAAGACCCTACAAAGAGTCCAGGAATAGCTGGAACTTTCATTATAACCATTCCAATAACGAAAACTGGTATTAACAAAAGAAAGGGATTTATTTTAAACGATCCTGTAAGGGCATTTAAAATTTCATTTATCTGAGCTGTATCTACTTCTCCACCAGATGTCTTCCTTAATCCAATTACTACAAACCCAATCAGAGTTAAGACATATGATGGTACTGTTGTATAGAGCATATGCTTTATATGTTCAAATAAATTAGATCCTGCCATTGCTGGTGCTAATGTTGTTGTATCAGACATAGGTGAAAGTTTATCTCCGAAATATGCTCCTGAAATAATAGCCCCTGCTATTATAGGTCTAGGAAGTCCTAATCCCTCACCTATACCTACTAATGCTATTCCTACTGTTGAAGCTGTACTCCAAGAACTTCCTGTAGATATAGATACTACAGAACATATTATTACAGTCACTGGTAAAAATACTGAAGGTTCTATTATTTTCAATCCATAATATATCATCGTTGGAACTACTCCTGATAGTATCCAGCTTCCTATTACCATTCCTATTATTATTAAAATCAGTATAGCTCTCATAGACATCTTTATGGTGTCTACTACACCATCTTCCAATTCATTCCAAGTTGCACATCCAGATATTTTTGCTATCAATGCTGCAAAAATTGCTGAAATAAAAATTGGAATATGCACATCAAGTTTAGCCACTTGAACAGCGTAATAAAGTGTTACTACCAGAAATATAACTGGCAGCAGTGCATAATAAAGTGATACCTGTTTCTTTTTCATTTCTCTCTTATCATCTCCCTCTTAATATTGATTTATTTGCAAGTTTAATATACTTTATGTTGAGCTAAAAGTCAATATAATTATCAAATTATTTCTTTTGCCTCTTCTGCTGTATTTTTCTTGATTTTTTCAATTGCTTTTCCATCATGGTTATCTTCTATATAAGTATCCTTCAGATTTTCCATAAGTTCATCATATTTTTCATCTGTCAGCTTTAAATCTTTAACAATATATTCTAAAGACTGCTTTTTAGAATAATTAAATTCTGTTGCATAAAAATCTGCACTGATATCAGTTTCTGTATTGGTTATTACAATTTGAAAATCTGACTCTTCTTTATTTTTACAACTGAATAGATATTTTAATGACCCAAATCTATATCTTTCTATTTCACACTTGATCCATTCTATATCTCCAGCATACCTGTAATAAATTCTTATCTCATCTTTATTGTCTTCTCTTTCTCTTTTTCCAGAAAATTTAAAAACTGTCAGCAGCCCTATAACAATAACAGCCCCTATCGCTCCAAATGTTAAGTTATCCATATTAATTCTCCTTTGTTGTTATTTATACAATGAGTTATTATAGCATTCTCACATGATTTTTCAAGTAAAAATATTATTTTCCTTTTATTAATTATCTTTATTTCGTCTTAAAAATTTTGAATAAAAAATAGACCTGAACAAAAAATTTCATTCAAGTCTATCTGTATTCACAATTTATTTATGTTCATGAGCATGGTCACTGCATTTTCCTCCACAGCCCTTGCATCCACCACCACATCCACAGCTACTCTCTTCACCTTTGAGCATTCTATATACACTTCTTAATGAATAAAAAGCTATTACTGCTACTATTATTATTAATATCACTGTTTTCATTTATTTTCATCTCCTTTTTTCAGAAAATAAATCTTTCCCAAAAGAATTAAATTAGAAGAACAAACTTCCTATTTGGAATATTAATACTGAAACAACATATGGTACTACAAGCATTATTGACACTACAAAACCTAAATATTTCCATCCAAACTCTTGTTTAATTGCTGCCAGAGTTGCTACACATGGCACCACAAGAAGTATAAATGCCATAAATGAATATGCTCTCAATGGAGCTAAATTATCATTTGGCCATAAGTTTGCTGTAGCCTGCACAATTCCTCTTCCTTCTTCTTCTATTTCTTCTTCATCAGGAGTTACAAAAAGTCCTTCTAAATCAAAACTAAGCATACCTACTACTGAATCTTTCACTGCTATCCCTAAACCTTTTACCTGTTCAATAGTGTCTTCTGCAAATGTTGTTGTTTCTTCTTCCTCATCACCTTCACCAGCATCCTCTAATGGAAGTACTTGTGCCATAAATCCTACTACTATTTCTTTAGCTGCAATACTAGGTGGGATAGCTGCTACAGTTTCCCATCTATCTCCAAATCCTGTAGGTCTCATTATTGGAGCAAATGCATGTCCAAATTTAGCTATATATGATACACTTGCATCTCCTTTCCCTGGAAAATAAGTAAGTGTCCATAAAATTATTAAAATACCCATAATTATAGTTGTTGCTCTTTTTAAATATTCAGATACTCTCATCCAAGTTGAGCTTAAAATAACTTTTAAACTTGGAACTCTGTATGGAGGAAGTTCTATTAATAAAGCTTTATTATCAGTTTTAAATCCTTTTACGTTCTTAAGAGCAAGTCCTACTAGAATAGCTATAACTATCCCTAAAACATATAAAGACATCACTATTATTCCTGCTTTAGCTCCAAAGAAAGCTGCTGTAAACAATCCATATACTGGAAGTCTTGCTCCACATGACATAAACGGAGCCATTGCTGCTGTCATTTTTCTTGAACTTTCATCCTCCAATGTTCTTGTTGCGTATATAGCTGGTACAGAACATCCAAATCCTACTACCATTGGAACAAATGCTTTTCCATTCAATCCAAGTTTTCTCATTATTTTATCCATTAGGAAAGCTACCCTTGACATATATCCACTCTCTTCCAATATTGCAAGGAAGAAATAAAGAAAAACCATAACAGGAACAAATACTAAAACTCCTCCTACTCCTCCTATTATTCCATCTACTATCAGTGAATTTAACCAGTCTGGTGTTCCTTCTACAAGGATTCTTACATATTTTCCTATATATCCATTAATAAATCCATCTACCCAGTCTATAAATGGAGCACTACCATTAAATACAAATCCCATTACTCCTGCCATTATTAATAAAAATAATGGAAGTCCAAAAACTTTATTTAACAATATTTTATCTACCTTATCAGTAAAATCAAGTCTTGATTTTATAGAAGTAGTGAAAGTACGAGCCAAAATACCATTTACTGCTCCATATCTTCCTTCTGCTAAAATAGTTTCACTGTCATTATCATATTTTTCTTCCATTTTAGTTATTTCTTCTTCAAAAGCACCTTTTAAATCAACACCATATTTATTTTTAAGCTTTTCTATCAAGTGGCTGTCTCTTTCCATAAGTTTTATAGTAAGATATTCACTTGGATATTCTTTAAGGATATTTTTAAATTTTTCATCTGAATTAATTTTCTTTTCTATATCTCTTATTATTCTTGTTATTGTATCATCAAATGGAAGCGAGTATTTTTTAATTTTTTCTTTTTTAGCTGCCAATTCTATTATTGAATCCAATAACTCTTCAATACCAGTTCCTTTCAGAGCTGAAACTGAAATAGCTTTCAATTCTATCAATTGCTGAAACTCTTTCATATTCAATTTATAGTTTAGCTTAGTAAACTCATCAAAAAAGTTTAGAGCCATAATAGTTGGTTTTTCTAATTCTTTTAAAAGATAAGTTAAATAAAGATTTCTTTCAAGGTTAGTAGAATCAATTACATTAATAACTACATCAGGATCTTCATCAAGAATAAAATCTCTTGTTATTTTTTCTTCCAAAGTATATGGACTTAAACTATAAACTCCTGGAAGATCAACAAGTTTTATCTCTTCACCCTTATAGTTAAATATTGCTTCTTTCTTTTCTACTGTTACTCCAGGCCAGTTTCCTACTTTAAGTTTTGACCCTGCTATTGCATTAATAAGTGCTGATTTTCCTACGTTCGGATTTCCTGTAAAAGCTAGCTTTATCATCTTCTATCTACCCCTCTATCTTTTCAACTTCTATATTTTTAGCATCTTCTTTTCTTATGGCAATACCTGTAGACTTTATTATATATTCTTGTGGATCACCTAATGGAGCATTTCTTTCTAATTTTATTATTTCACCTGCTGTTATCCCCATATCAACTAATCTCTTTTTTAATTCTCCAATCTTTCCAATTTTTACAATCTTTGCTTTCTCCCCATTTTTTAAATCACATAATTTCATAATCTGCCTCCATATATAATAATTAAAAATAGAAATCTTTTGTATATCAAAGTATTTTTTCTAAAGAATAGCAGCCTATATAGGCTGCATGCTTATATTTCTATTTAGTTTCTACCAATATTTTATTAGCTAGTCCAAAGTTAAGAGCATATTTACAATTATTAATTTTTACAATAATAGAATCACTGCCATCTCTTAAAACACAGATCTTATTTCCTATACAGAAACCTTTTTCAAGCAGTCTTCCTTTACAGCATCCTGCTCCTTTTATATCTTTTATGATTAATTCTTTATTAGGTTCAGCAAAAGCTAATGGTAACATAACTACCCCTCCCAATGAAACAAAATCCTTTTAACCACATTTTATATAATATATTATACCAAAAAAGAAAAATTTGTCAATAGAAAAGGTTTGATTGTTAAAATATGTATTTTTTAAACTATTCTAAATAAAAAAGATCAGATTAAGAACGAATCTTATAGTTCTCAAGCTGATCCATACAGACAAATTAATATTTTTTCAATATTTTGTAATTATATAAAAAACTTTTTTTATTTGTATAATTCTAAAACTTCCAAATATTCATTTTTTATTTCTTCTCTCAAGCTTTTTGGCTCCAGTATTTCAGCCTCTTTTGAGAATTGTCTGAAATATAGTTTGGCATTTTCATTTGCCACTTCAAAGAAATATATATCCCCCTCTTTTTTTATAAGTTTAGGACGATAGTTTGTAAAACTTTTTAATAGGCTATCTCCCTCTTCTGTCAATCTCACTTTTACTATATTTCCATTACCTAAAAATGGATCAAAATTTTTACGGACATTCTCTATATATTTTTTGTCCTTACCTTTTATTTTTTCATCTAATATGGAAATTATTTCTAACTCTTTTAATTTGAAGTTAGCATAATTCTTTTTCTCCTCATCATAACAGAAAAGGAAATTCTCATCTCCTCTTTCCTCTCTTTTTATAAAATAAGGTTCTACATTAAATACTCTTTTTAGATATTTTATCTTTATTTTCTTTTTTTCTTTTATACCTTCCAATATCATTTTAACTCTGTCTTCAAATATAAATATTTCTCTTTGATATTTGAATTTAGAAGTATATAATTCAAAAAGATCTCTAAAATACTCAGCTTCTATATCTACTTCATTAGCTTTTAATACATCATAATATATTTCTCTATTAGAAACATTCAAGTCAAATTGAATTATTTTCTTTAATGGCCTTCCTTGTGTTTCCAAAAGTTTTTCAACATCCATTTTTCTATTATATTTAAATCTTTCAAGGATATAGTTGCAAAGTTTATTATTATTTATTCCAAATTCTTCAATATCATTTTTCATAAGACGCCAGATATCTTCTGGTACTGTCACCCTGATTTTCTTCATCTTCCTTTGCTCCCCTTTTTAGAATATCTTTAAATATTATACCACAAAGGCAGAAATATGAAAACCAGATAAAATTAATTTTCCACAACTCAAAATAGGAGAAAGACCTATAGACAGAAATACAATCTTAGAATTTTACTTATTTTCAAATTTCTAAAACTTATTCTAAACCTTTTGGTCATTCTCCTTTTATATGGAATTCTTTAATTTATGCTGAAAAAAGCTCACTATCTTTTAATCCAGCTTCTTTTTTATTAAATATTCTCAATAGTTTTTCAGAAGTAAGATTTTTCTTCTCATCTCCTCTTACATCTATCAATATCTCTCCTTCATGAAGCATAATAAGCCTATTTCCATAATTTATTGCATCCTGAAGATTATGAGTTATCATAAGTGTAGATATATTATTTTTTTCTACTATCTCTCTTGTCTTATCCATTATTATTTTAGAAGTTTTTGGATCAAGAGCTGCTGTATGTTCATCCAATAAAAGAACCTGAGGTTTATTTAAAGTAGCCATTATCAGTGCAAGACATTGTCTTTGCCCTCCAGATAAAGATCCAACCTCTGTATCCATTTGATCTTCTATCCCTAAATCAAGTTCTTTTAACAGTGATCTATAGTACTCTTTTCTCTTTTTATTTAACCCCAATGTAAACCCAAATCTTTTTCCCTTGTTATCTGCCATTGAAAGATTTTCAAATACTGTCATTGAAGGAGCTGTTCCCATTGCTGGATTTTGATATACTTTTGATATAAAGCTTCCTCTTTTGTATCTTGGAAGACTTGTTATATCTCTTCCATCTATATCAATAGTTCCGCTATCAGGAACAATATTTCCAGTTATAGTATCTAAAAGAGTAGATTTTCCTGCTCCATTACTCCCTATTATAGAGATAAAATCTCCTTTTTCTACATGGAGGTCCAGACCTTTAAATACTCTTTTTATACTTCCTAGTTCAGTCTGGAAACTTTTTTTCACATTATTTATATTAAGCATTTACAACCCCTCCTTTTAACAAATGTTTTTTTTCTTTCAAGAAAATTATTATCACTACAAGTGCTGAAGTTATAAGTTTCAAGTCACTTGCATTCATTCCTACTTTTAAAGACAGTGCTATTATAGTTCTATATATTATAGTTCCAAGTATTACCATCATTGATATTTTTATTACTTTCTTTTTTCCAAAGAGTGCATCCCCAATTATTATAGATGCCAGACCTGTGATGATTGTTCCTGTTCCCATTCCTACATCAGCAAATCCTTGATACTGTGCAAGTATTGCTCCTGAAAGAGCTACAAGACTATTTGCAAGCATAAGTCCATATATTTTCAATGTTTTTTCATTTAATCCCAATGAAATTATAAGGCTTTCATTATCCCCAAGAGCTTTAAGTGCAAAACCAAATTTTGTTTTAAGAAGAAAATCTATTCCTAATTTTACTATAAGAAGGATAACAGCTACTACAATGATAGCTGAAACATTTCCATTAAACAGATGTTTTACTGAAAATAGAGGTATATTAGATTTTCCCATTATTCTTAAATTTATGCTGTAAAGACCTGTCATAACAATAATACCAGCCAGAAGATTTGTAACTTTTAGCTTTACATGGATCATTCCTGTAATAAATCCTGCTGCTGCTCCTGCTGCCATAGCCAGAATAAGTGCCAGTACAGGATTAACTCCTTTTACTATAGAAGCTGCTGCCACTGCTGCTCCTAAGGGAAAACTCCCATCCACTGTCATATCTGGAAAATCCAGTATCTTATATGATATATAAACTCCTAATACCATTACTGCAAAAATAAAACTTTGTTCTAATGTTCCTAATAACATCTCTATCTCCTTTTCTATCCTTCATCATTGAAGTATTAATATTGCTTAGCTCCTTCTAAAGCTTTTGATGAAAGATCTACATTATATTTTTCTGCTGCTTTTTTATTTATTATTAATTGAGTATCTTTTAAAGTTTCTATAGGAATAGTATTTGGTACAGTTCCTTTTAAAACTCTTACAGCAACTTCTCCTGTTTGGTATCCCAATTTTTCATAATCTATTGTTTCAGTAACTAAAGCTCCCTGTATAACTTGATCTTCAATACTTCCTATAACTGGTTTACCTGCTTTATTAGCTTTTTCTAACAGAAGCGGAGTTGATGCAACTACTAAGTTATCTGTTGGTGTATAAAGTACATCTACTTTTGGAAGAAGAGAATCTAATCCAATAGCCATATCATTTATTGTTGTAATTCCTGTTTCTACAATTTCTAAACCTAATTTTGCTGCTTCTACTTTTGCCTGTGCTACTTGCACTTGTGAATTTTGTTCACTTGTATTATAGATAATTCCTACTTTTTTAGCCTTTGGTAAAAGTTTTGTTATTATTTCAAGCTGTTTATATATTGGAGCTGCATCACTTGTTCCTGTGATATTCTCTCCAACTAATCCTGCACTTTCAGTATCTGTTACTGCTGTTATAAGAATAGGAATTTTTTTAGTTGCATTATATGCAGCCTGAGCACTTGGTGTAGATATCGCCAGAATGATATCTTTTTTATCCTGAACAAATGAATTTGCTATCATTTGAGCTGTTCCAAAATCTCCCTGTGCATTTTGATAATCTATTTTTGCATCACCATAACCACCATCTTTAAGTGCTTTGATAAATCCTTCTCTAGCTGAGTCCAAAGCCTGATGTTCTATTATTTGAGTTATTCCTACTTTTATTTTCGCTGGTTCCTTTCCAAAAGCTACCATTGAAAGTCCCATTAACAACATAATTATTTTTTTCATCTTTGCATTCCCCCTGTGAACTAACTTTTATTTCATAGGGTTATAATACCACTAAAACCATTATTCTTATAGATAACAATTAAAATACTTATTTGTTCCACATTATATTTCTAAAACCCCTGTTTTACTAGGGTTTAAAAATATTATTTTTCAAAATGTGTTCGTACTATTCTCCCTTTATGCCAAATTTTTCTGCAACATCTTTATTTATGTGTATTTCTGACTTCTCTACAACCTCATATGGAATGTTTTCTATCTTTTCTCCATTTAAATATTTAGCTACCATTTCTCCTGTTTGATACCCTACCTGATAATCAGATATCCCATCTATTGCAAGTGCTCCTTGATCTGCAAAACTTTTTGTTGCTCCTATTATTGGCTTATTTGCTTTATTGCTTTTCTCTACAATAAGAGGATAAGTAGAAGCCACTGTATTATCTATTGAAGTATAAAGAACATCTATTGTTGGAAGAAGTGTATCTAATGCAGATGCCATTTCACTGATATTACTTATTCCTTTTACCTTTACTGTATAACCTTTTTCTTCTGCAACTTTAGTAAATTCCTCTGTCAGATAAAAAGAGTTCTGCTCACTTGTATTATACACAATTCCTATATTTTTAGCCTCTGGTAAAAGTTTTTCTATAAGTTCAACCTGTTTTTTAACTGGTGACTTATCACTTACTCCTGTTACATTTTTTCTAAGTATTCCAGCATTTTCTGGATTAACTACAGCAGAGAAAAATACAGGTTTATTTTTTACATTGTTTACAGCTGCCTGAGCACTTGGTGTAGATACAGCAATTATCACATCACTGATATTATTAAATTCCTGAGCTATCACTTGTGCTGTTCCAAAATCTCCCTGTGCATTTTTATAATTAATATTTATTTTATTCTCATCATATCCTTTTTCTTTAAGAGCATCTATCACCCCTTTTCTTACATCATCTAATGAAGGATGTTCAACTATTTGAGTAATTCCTATTTCTATTTTTTTCTGCTTTTCTGTTCCACATGCTGTACATAAAATAACTAAAAGTAAAATAAATAATTTTTTCATTTTTTTCCTCCCTGAAATATATTAAAAATAAAAAGCCCTGTCAAGATCAGACAAGGCTTACTAAACAAATATTTTTATATATAAAATAAAAAACCTGTTCACTTGGAACAGGCTTAAATACATACTAAAAATAAATAAAAGTATCTATAATTTAAAATGAACATCTATGACAAAACCTGATCCACCTGTCTAGTATTAAATTTGTGAAGTCTGTTTTGCCACCACCAAGTAAATCTATTCATCATTTTTGTTCACCTCCATTTTTTATTTTCTTATAAAAGAGAATACACTATTTCTTTTAGAATGTCAAATTTATTTTTATTGATTAATAGTTATTCTTGTACCATCAGATAATTCTATTATTTGAGTTCTTCCATCTGAATAAACTACTTTTCCACTTCTTTGCGAAGTTTGCTGATTATTGTATCCATTGTTATAATTTCCATTATAATTATTATTATATCCACCACTATAATTATTAGCTGTAACTGTATTTAATCTAGCAGGAACTCCAGAATTTCCATATTTATAACGAGCATTCTGAGCCACTGCTTGTCTTTCATAATCTCTTCTTATATTTGTATCTAGCTGATCCAAATCCCTCTGGTGTTTTATCTCGCTATTTTGATAACTATTATTTAATATAAGTGCTGAACCTCCAATGATAGCTGCTCTTGTTCCACCACTCATACTTCCCCACCAGCTTGCATTAGCTATAGCTGATACTGCCATTAATCCTATTATTATTAATTTTTTCATATATATCCCTCCAGTATTTCCAAATATGTATAAAATAAAAAATTATATGCAAACACACAATTGACCTATCAGTCAATTTATTTTACCATATTTTTTTAAGAATGAAAAGACATTATTTTAGAGCAATAAAAATTTCTACTCTCCCATCTGGATAATATTTTTCATAGTCTACTGTATAAGCTCTGTTTAAAAGACCTTTTTCCTCCAATTCCCATATTTTCTCCCATGTCTTCACAATTCCATCAGTAGACAAAATATCTACAGAAAAAACCTGATAATTCTCTTCCTCGATTATTATTTCTTTATGAGAATCTATATTATCAGCTCCTATAAAAAGTGTGTAATCTCCTTTATAATCACTTTCATATTCAGAATAGACAGCATATTTATTAATTTCATCTTTTTCAGGGAACTTCATACTTGTTTCATACCATAGTTTTTGTATTTTATTAGTAATGTCTGGATCTTTAAAATTATTCAACCTTTTTTCTGATAATACACACACTTTTTCCATAAAATAACTCTCCTTTTTATGTAATTTCAATAGATGAAGTACTTTTCCTCTTATACATTCTAATATATTTTTTAAAAAAAGGCAAAAAAAGAAAGCAGCTGAATAACTGCTTTCTTAATTTTTTAAGATTTTAATTATTATAATTTCCTTCTAATTCAGCACTTTCAAGAACATGACCTTTCATTTCTCTGTACACTTCATTTAGATAGAATGTTCCATCAATTTTTATCTCTTTATCTAAAGCATATAATCTGAAAATGTATGTGTGCTCTTTATCTGGTGGTGCAGGCCCTCCATAGAATGAAGCTTTTTCTCTATCTAATCCCCCCATTGATGATACCCAGCTGTTTATTCCTTGCAATATTTTCTTATCATCTCTGCTGGCATTTTCTTTTAATTCTGTATAATCTCCTGGAATTAAAGCTACCCAGTGTATCCATGAAAATCCTGAAACAGGTACTGCATCATAATCTTCCATTACAAGCACAAAAGATTTTGTTCCTTTTGGCACATCTTTCCATTTTAAAGGAATTGAAAGAGCTGGCATTCCATCTATAAACTTTTCTCCATACTTACCATATTCTACAGAAATACTACCATCTTTTATCCCTTTACTTTCCAATGTCATTCCCATGGAATTCACCCCCAATAAAATCATTAAAATTAATATAAATTTCTTCATTTATAACCTCCTCATTAATCTTCCTGATTAGATTATAAATGTATATCTATTTAATGTAAATAACTCACTTTTTTGTAAGTATTATTTTTTATCTGAATTTTCATCTAACAAATATTTAGCTCCAAAGCTCTGCATTTTTTCCAATATTGGAAGAAGTTCCCAACCCATCTCAGTCAATAGATATTCACTATGCTTAGGATATACATCCTCATGTTCAATCTTTGTTATCAGTCCTGTTTTCAAAAGTTCATTTAGATGATCTATGAGCATTTTTTCATTACATCCCTTTATATCTTTTTTAAAATCTCTTATCCTCATTGAACCTAATCTCAATCTCCACAATATCATTGAAGTCCATTTTTTCTTTAGTATCTCCTGTGTAAGTTCAAGTGGACATGTTATTATTTTTTTAGCCACCTTTTACCTCTTAAGTTCAAACATTTCAACTACTCTATCTAATATACCAGTAAGTTCTGCTATAATAAGTCCAAAGTTGGTTATCTCAGAACATCTTTCTATTCTGCTCATAGTTTCAGCTCTATTAAGCATACATGAACCACAGTGTATAACTAGAGAATACTTTTCTAAATCTTTTGGAAAATCCTTTCCTGAACAGTTTTCTATAATTATTCCTGGTATTTTTTTCTTGAGAAGCATAGGTATTTTCTCTCTTGCTATATCACCTTTCAGTTGGTGATGTGTACAAGCTTCAGCAATGAGTACTCTATCTCCTGACTTTAAATTATTTATCTTTTTAGCTCCTGCATAAAGAGTTTTCAAATCTCCTTTTGATCTTGCCATTATTATGGAGAAAGATGTCAAAGGAACACTTCTATCTAATTTTTCATTAACTATTTTAAATATCTGTGAATCTGTTATCACCAGATCTGGCTTTCCATTAAATATTTTTAATGCTTCATCTAATTGATCAAGAGTAGTCATTACAGGAATTCCACCAAAATCTAATATATCTCTCAATATCTGTACCTGTGGAAGTATAAGCCTTCCCTTAGGAGCTTGTATATCCTGTGGAGCTACCAGAAGAATTTTATCCCCTGCTTTTATCTTATCTCCTATAAGAATTTCACCTTCAATAAATTTACTCATTTTTCCT
>ERZ791682.594-NODE-594-length-17925-cov-1.84337_pt1 | contig 17925 bp, 22 predicted proteins | sample MGYA00509958_ERZ791682 | MGnify/ENA primary metagenome ERZ791682 (study PRJEB30046, sample SAMN00715194) | human gut metagenome | study: EMG produced TPA metagenomics assembly of the A metagenome-wide association study of gut microbiota in type 2...
CCCAAAGAAGATGGAAGAGATTCATGAGATCGAGCGTCAGGCAGATACACAGAGACACGAGATTACAGATAAGCTGGCAAAAGCATTTATCACTCCAATTGAAAGAGAGGATATTATTGCTCTCAGCCATCATATTGATGATGTGACGGATAAAATAGAAGAAGTTCTGATCCGTGTTTACATCAACAATGTACAGGAAATGTGTCAGGAAGTATTTCTTATGCTGGATGTAGTGATCGAATGCTGTGAAGAACTTCAGACTCTTTTGAAGGAGTTTAAGAATTTCAAACATTCCAAAGAACTGAAGCCAAGCATTATCCGGATGAATACATTAGAAGAAAAAGAAGATGAACTGTTTATTTCCAGTATGAGAAAACTTCACGTGGAAGAACAGGATGTGAGAAATATCATTGCATGGAGAGAGATTTATACTTATCTTGAAAAATGCGCAGATGCATGTGAGCATGTGGCAGATATCGTAGGAAGCGTTGCAATGAAAAACAGCTAAAAAAGAGATAGAAGACAGGAGAAAGATATTATGATGAAAGAACACAAAGAGGGAAGTTTGCCTTTGTGCACATTTCTAGTTCGAATGCTTCAGGGGATGCTCATAGGCCTTGGAGCTGTCCTTCCGGGAATTTCAGGTGGTGTCCTGTGCGTCATTTTCGGAATTTACAGACCTGTAATGGAGTTATTGTCCAATCCGCGAAAGTACTTTTTTACCCATATCCGTAAATTACTTCCGGTTATTTTGGGCGGCGCAGTCGGTTTCCTTGGAGTTGCCAATATATTGTCGTTTTTCCTGGAAAAGTATCCGGATCCATCCGTGTGTCTTTTTGTCGGATTGATCGCAGGTATGCTGCCGTCTCTGATGCGTGAGGCGGGAAAAGAAGGACGGACCAACGGATCATGGATCTCTATGGTGGCAGCAGCCGGGACGTGGTGATCTTTGCCATACTGACAACATTGAACCTGCTGTCAGTCAGCCTTGTGCCGAATGTAGGATGGTACGTTTTTTGCGGCGTGTGTCTGGCATTGAGCGTGATTGTTCCGGGAATGAGTTTTTCTACCCTTCTGATGCCTCTGGGATTGTATACTCCGTTTGTTGACGGGCTGGGACATCTGAATCTGAGCATTATGATCCCAAGTGGAATCGGTGCAGTTGTTACGGTAATATGTTTCGCGAAGATGATAGATGCTCTTCTGGAAAAATTTTATTCCTATGTGTTCCATGCCATTGTCGGAATTGTAGTAGCGGCAACGGTTATGATCATACCATTTGGAAGTTTTACAGTATCTTTAAGTGCGGCAATCGTAAATGTGATCTGCCTGGGACTTGGAGTTCTGTGTTCACTTTTATTGAATCGGATTGACAAAGATGATCTTTTAGCGTAAAAGAAAAAATACCGCCACATCAACCTGAAAATGCAGGAGATGCGGCGGTGTTTAGTTTTTCGTATGTTTATTTGAGGTAGTGATAACAATTTGTCATGGTAAAAGCTCCTGTCAGTTGTTTTTTCTTACAATCCCTGTTATCATAAACTATAGAGTAAGTCTATAGTCAAGAGGGGAATACCAATGAATCAGGAAAGATATATTAAAACCGGAGAATTTGCAAAGCTGGTTGGAGTGACAAAGCATACGCTGTTCTATTACGATAAGATTGGATTGTTTTCTCCGGAGATCAAGCTGGAGAATGGCTATCGCTTTTATTCTTTTGATCAGCTGGATGTGTTCGATGTGATCCAGACATTGAGAGAACTGGATGTGTCTTTAGAGGAGATCAAAGGATATATGAATCAGAGAAGTCCAAAGAGACTGCTGAAGTTGTTTCGAAAAGAACAGAGCATAATCAGGAAACAGATGCAGCAGCTGAAAAAGATGGAAGAGTGGATTGTAAAGAAGAGTGAGATTATTGAGAAGACAATGCAGACAGATACGGAAGCAATCAGAATCGAGGAAGAACCGGACAGATATATGATCCAGTCCTGTGCAACGGATACAAATGAACGGGTATGGGCAGAAAAAATCGGAGAATTATTTGAGTATTGTGCGAGGAATGGGATCAAAAGCGCATATTCCATTGGATACCGACAAAATACGAAGGAGATTCAAAGCGGTATTTTTGATCAGTATTCTGTTTTTTATGAGCTTTTGGATGAGAAACCGCAAAAAGTCAACTACAGTGTCAGACCCGCGGGAATGTATCTGATCGCCTATCATAAAGGAAAATGGCAGACGCTGGAGGATACCTATAAGAAAATTTTAGAATATGGGAAAGAGAATAAAATCCAGTTGGGCGCACATTGCTATGAAGACATTCTGTTTGACAGCCTCACCATGTCTGAAGAAGAGGAGTATCTGACACGGATTGTCTTTGAGATCCAGAGTTCGAAAAGTGGAAAATAATCCAGAATCTTGTTGGTATCAGAGTAAAATTTTGGTATAATTAAAAGATAGGGAATATCAACAGAAGAAAGGAATCAGTTTCATGAAAGAGGAAAATAAAAACGGACAGTTTGTATGTCTTTATGTCTCTGTGTACAAAGATGCCGTATGTCCTGTGTGATGAAGAAACATTTGATGATGAAGTGCTGTTATATTATACAGAGGAGGATGCACAGAGAGAGGGAAAGAAGCTGATTGAACAGCGGATTCCGATCCAGATCGCAAAGATTGAAAAGAAACAGCTGCTTGGATTTTTCTCAAGCCTGTATCCGATGGGCGTCAACGGGCTTTTGATCAATAAAAATATGGAAAGTGAAGCAAGACTTCAGTTGGGAGAACTGGTGATACGACCAAATACCGAGGACCTTCCGGATGGAAAAGTATGGGTAGAGAATCCGCAGCTTCATCTGACCGCTCTGTATTTTATGCAGGAGATGCGCAGACAGGAAAAGCCGGAACTGACATAAAGAGCTGAAAGGTCTGCAGGAAGAGATACTGGTCAACTATGGAAGAGGCAGATTTATCGTAGCCGTTCACAAAGAAAACGGAATGCCGATGCTCAAACAGAAGAACGGAGATGCATATCAGCCGATTTTCACAGATATCCTGGAGTTTCGAAAATTCAATAAAGAGGATCAGTTTAAGACAATGGCTATTGAAGCAAAAAATGTTCCGAAGATGTTGGTAAACGAGGCAAAAGGGGTTGTGATCAATCCGTACGGAGTCAATCTTCAGATTCCGATCGTGAGACCGGAAGAGCCGCAGGAGAAAAAATAGTTGTCCGTCTTTGAAAATTGTGCTATAATCACCACGAAAAATGAAAACAAAAGCAGAGTAGAAGTATGTGCGTTAAGTGCCGGTTGGACGGGGAGTTGCCAGCAGGACGAAAAGTGAATGCTTGCGGTACATATTTCGCATCCCGCTGCTGCACATAGACAGATATACCAGTTTGATATAAGGATACCTTCTGTGAGTAGCTTGAGGATTACTGCAAAGGAGGTATTTTTTTATGAAACAATTAAAACAGCAGTTTGTAGACTCCTGGCATGAGTTGAGGAAAACAAAAGTTATGGCAGTGGCTGCCATGTTGATCGCGATCGGTGTGATATTAGGCTTTTTCTCTGTTCAGCTTACGGAGTTTATCCGGATTGGTTTTTCCGGTATTCCTAATGAGCTGGCATCGATGCTGTTCGGTCCGGTGGTTGGCGGGATCATGGGAGGAATCGGGGATATCCTGAAGTTTCTGATCAAGCCGACGGGACCGTATTTCTTTGGGTATACACTGAATGCGATGCTGGGACCTGTTATTTACGGAATTTTTTTCTATCATCGTCCGATTCAATTGGGAAGAGTCGTGGCAGCCAAAATTACGGTTGCTTTACTTGTAAATCTTCTGCTCGGTACCTGGTGGCTGACGATCCTGTATGGAAAAGGATTTCTGGCAATCCTTCCGGCGAGATTTATAAAACAGGTAGTTTCCGTTCCGATTGATTCCGTAATCTTTTATGTGCTTGCAAAAACACTGGAACGATCAAAAGCGATTTCTATGATCAAAAAATAAAAGAGAGCCTTTCAGCTTCGCTGTAAAAAGCGAATGCTGAAAGGCTCTTTCTGATGATGTACCAGATGTCGGATGATGACCACGCAGGAAATGAAAAATGTGCCCATGCTGATCACCGCATCATGGAAATAAAACAATCCGGTCAGAGAAAACAGTGTAAACGTAAGAATGCTTCTGTAAAGATGCGGCTTTACAACGATCAAAAAAGAAAATAACAGATAAAAGAAGATGAGAAGCAGCACCGGGCGGTATCGCGGCAGCAGTCCCAATAATACTCCAAAAGAAACTGCGATGGCTTTTCCGCCACGTTTCGGATAAAACAGGGGAAACGCATGCCCTGCAACAGGTGCACAGAGAACAAATGCAAACATCCATCTTCTTGTATCCAGAATATGTGAAGCCAGCCAGATCGGAAGAAATCCTTTCAAAAGCTCCAATGCAATCACAAGAATACCAACCTGTGTACCTGCCAGTGCAAAAGCATTGAATGTACCGGGATTGTGATCGTCACTGTCTTTCATGATATCGATATGGCAAATATATTTGGGAAGCAGATAGGCATATAAAATACTTCCCGAAAGATATCCGACTAAAATAAAGAATAACTCATTCATAAAGTCTCCTTTTTTGCAGTATCATCTGAGACGGCATACGCAGAAGAAAGCTGGCAGAGAAGCTGGTAAGTCTTCTCAGCAGCATTTGGTGGGATGACAGTGTGCTGCGCTGTACACATGGAATGCCGCAGTTCATCGTTTGACATCAGTTTTCGGCCGGCAAGAATCTGTCCGTGCAGTTTTTGGGAAGTCAGGGACAATCCCCGTTCTGTATAAAAAGCCAGATTTTTTGTCTCACAGCCGGGAATTGGGCGTGTGTGTACGATCGGAATCCCTTTGACAGCTGCTTCGGTGGTAGTCAGACCGCCGGGTTTGGTGAAAAGCACATCGGCAGCAGCCATAAAATCTGCAATTTTTTCAGTGTATCCCAGAATCTGAACACTCCCAGAATCTGAACACCTTCTTGTTTTCCAAATTCCGCAAGGAGGATTTTTTGCAGGCGACGGTTGTTTCCGCAGATTACAACAACATATTCTCCGGGCTTTCGGGTACGGAGCAGTTCGGCAACAAAGAGCTGAATCTTTCCAAATCCCATACTGCCGCTCATGATCAGATAAACCTGGGCATGCGTTGGAATCCCACAGCGTACGCGCGCTTTTTGTCTGTCAGATTGGTCAGAAAATGCCGGACGAACCGGTCGGAATTCCTTTTGCTGTAAATTCGTCGATCAGTTCATAGTGAGGGATGATGTAGTAATCGCAGTCTGTCTCTTCCCAAAATGGAATACAGGTATAATCTGTTTCTACAGCCACGACTTTCTGGGACAATAGGTTCTTTTTCTTTATATAAGTCAGTGTCTGGGCGGGAAAAAGATGGGGCGTTACGATTACATCGTAATGGTGTGTATCCAGATAGCGCGTTAGCTTTTTGGCGAGAAGAGCATTGGCATAATAAACCGGAGAATGATGTCTGGCGGAACTGACAAGTCCGCCCAGTTTGTATAAACACTGAAAAAGGCGGGGAGCATGCCGGACAATATTGACATAGCTGTTCCCCACCAGTTTTGATACTCTGGGACTGGCAAGCATCATAATATCCAGCATATCTGCGGTATCATGATGCGATTCGATACACTCTTTGAGTGCCCTGCCGGCATAATTGTGTCCTTCTCCGGTATTGCAGGATAAAATCAGAACTTTCATAGTGAATCAGGACAGGAAGGAAGCAACGACTTCACTGACTAACTTTCCGTCGGCTTTTCCTTTGACTTTCGGCATCAGTTCTTTCATGATCTTGCCTTTTTCTTTTGCGGTCGGCGCATCCAGACCGAGAGAGGTAAGTACTTCTGAAACTACTGCTTTGATTTCCGCTTCATCCATCATCTTTGGAGCGTATTCTTCGAGGACTGCGAGACGGCTGTTGCATTCCGTGAGGATACGCCGAGCCGTGCGGTCTGCAGGTGTCATCTCAATGGTTTCTTTGAGCTGTTTAATCTCTTTTAAGATTACCTGTGTTTCCTCTTCTTCAGTCAGGTCTGCGCGTTTGTCGATCGCCTTGTTCTTCAATGCAGTGAGCAGTGCGGAAAGCGCATCCTTTCTTTCTTTATCTTTTGCTTTCATAGCAGCCATCATGGCGCTTCTTACTTCATCAATCTTACTCATCGTATTCACTCCTTAAAATTTCTTAAAATTCCGTTGTTTTCGGAATCTTCTTTGATTTTAACAGAATCAGGGAGGCTTTTCAATACTTGATGGAAAGACTGAACTGTGAAGGCTTATGTTAAGGTTATGCTAAGAACTTGTTAAAAAAGTGTAAAAGAATGTTGACCTGGAAAAATGCGGTGTGCTAGAATCAAAATTGTAAAATTTGCCAGAAAACGAGACTGCTGTGATACCATTTGCGGCAGTCTCGTTTCGAGCGAAAAAATAAAATACAAAAAGAGAAGAAAAAAGGAGAAAGATACAATGGGGATAACAGATATACTTTCCTTGCTGGGGGGACTTGCACTGTTTCTGTACGGAATGCATATGATGAGCAACGGCCTGGAAGCTGCTGCCGGAAACAGAATGAAGTCGATTTTGGAGAAGCTGACTTCCAACCGTATTAAAGGAGTTCTGGTTGGAGCTGTGATCACAGCCGTGATTCAGTCTTCTTCCGCAACCACAGTTATGCTGGTTGGATTTGTAAATTCCGGTCTGATGACATTAAGTCAGGCAGTCTGGGTAATCATGGGTGCAAATATCGGTACAACGATCACAGGTCAGTTGATCGCACTGGATATCTCGGCAATCGCTCCGATTTTTGCAATCGGCGGTGTAGCTGCGATGATGTTCATTAAAAATGAAAAGGTACATCATATCAGCGGGATTTTTTCCGGACTTGGAATTTTATTTATGGGAATGGCAATGATGGGAGATGCCATGGTTCCGCTTCAGGATTCACAGACATTTATCAACTTTATGACAACAGTTGAGAATCCGCTGGTAGGTATTCTGATCGGTGCGATTTTTACGGCGATCATTCAGTCATCATCTGCATCTGTCGGAATCCTGCAGGCGCTTGCGGCAACTGGAATGGTGCCGCTCTCCAGCGCAGTATACATTTTGTTTGGACAGAACATCGGTACCTGTATTACTGCAGTTTTAGCATCGATTGGAATGAAAGTCAATGCAAAGCGTACAACCGTGATCCATCTGATGTTCAATATTTTCGGATCGATCCTGTTTACGGTCATCTGTATGACAACTCCGTTTGTCTCCTGGATGGAAGCACTCACACCTGGAAATCCGGTGGCACAGATTGCCAATGTGCATACAACATTTAACCAGATCCTGCCGGACAGCAAGAAAGAAGACGATGGAGATTACAGACTCAAGTACATCACACGGTTTGAATCCAACTATGCGATCGGCTCCAGTGCGGTAGCACTTTCACAGGTTCGGGATGAAATCGAGAGAATGCGCGATATGGTATCGAAGAATATTGCAAAAGCATATGATGTTCTGATTCAGTATAATGAAAAAGATATGGAGAAGATTTCAGAAAGAGAGACCTATATCGATTATTTAAACCGTGAGATTTCAGAGTATATCGTATCTCTGATCTCCAATGAGAAATCGACAGAGGATTCCAAGATCATTAATGGATATTATGCCGTGATCGGCAACTTGGAGCGTATCGGGGATCATGCCATGAATCTGGCGGGATATGCAAAAGATCTCATGATATCGTGAAAAATGAAGAGCGCAGCGATATGACGCAGGTTCTTTTTGAAGCCAGTGCGGCAGAGCAGAAGATCGATGATCTGAGAGATAAGTACTTTAAGAAACAGATGCAGCGTATGAAAAAAGGAAAATGTAAACCTCAGAGCGGAATCATTTTTACAGAGATGCTGACAGATTTTGAAAGAATGGGAGACCATGTGAAAAATATCGCACAGCAGTATAAGCAGATGAGCGAATAAAAATAGAAAACCCTTCATTTACAAATTTTATTTTCAAGCGGGAAAAGGATTGTAAATGAGGGGTTTTGCCTTTTAAATATCTTCTGGAAGAGGTACGGAAATGGTATGATAGTAATGTGTAATAATTGTAATGAGAAGGGATGCTTATAAAAAATGCAGATAGAGCAAAATGGGATAAATCAAGAAACGGTAAATAGAATGGAATTATACAGAAGGATTCTTCTCCAGAATGGTTTTTCCGAACCGATATGTCAAAAAGAGCGGTCATTGCACTGGATGTTTTATAAAGAAACAACAGGGAATAGCGCATTTGTTGTGAATTTGACAGGATACAATGACAGAGTGGAGGTTGTTTATGGATTTGCTTCTACGGCTTTTACTTTCGTAAAGGGAGATGAAGAGTCTCTTGTTCGATGGGGAATTGCTGATGAGGATATTAATTTACGGCAAAAAAGTAGTATTTTCCATCATGCGGAGGAAAGGGATACGGGTATTCTTGTGAAGGAGATGTATGACAGGTATAGAAATCTGGAAAAAGAAGCATTGCTTAGAATTGTAAGAATAAAACGAAAAAAGTGGATTGACAAAATTGCAGAAAAATTGAAACCGTTGGGATTTAAGAAGAAAGCGAACACTTGGAAAAGAGTCTTAGAAGATGGATATTATTTGATGTTTCATGCACAAAAATCGTCTTTTTCAGACGAATATTATTTTAATGTGTATATTGGGAAGGAGAACACAGATTTTTATGGTGACTGTTATTATAATAGAATAGTTACGGATTGTCCATTAGACTGGCAAACTATTGCAGATGATGAAATGATAAAATTTTTAGAGAATGATGTTGTTAGTCAGCTGATGCATATCATTGACACACCGCTACATGAGTTGGGAAAAGAGACAATGATAGGGGAACATTGTGAGTGTGACAGACAACAATGTGTTGCCTGCTGGATACAGAAAAAAAGCTGATACCAATGGAACGATGGACATAAAACGCTTTTCGGACTCATACAGTGTATTAGCTGTAAATGAGCCGGGAGGAGAGCGTATATGGAAAAGAAAGCAAATGTTGAAAATTCAATGCAGAAAAAAGGACTTTGGATTTTAAAATCCCTGTTGTGTGCATACCTTGTAACAGGTGTGCTCCTTTTGATTTTGACAGTACTGCTTTACAAATGTGGACTGGAGGAAAAACATGTTTCAGCAGGGATTTTGACCGTGTATATTTTGTCTACACTGGCAGGGGGGTTTGTAGCAGGGTTGGTTTTGTAGCAGGGAAAATGGCAAGGGTCAGGAAATTTGTCTGGGGGCTTGGAATCGGTGTGCTGTATTTTCTGCTTCTTGTATTGATTTCCTTTGGTATTTACCACAGCATTCAGGAGCCGTTTCCTCAGCTTTTGATCGTGTGTATTCTTTGCACAGGAGGTGGAATGATCGGCGGTATGATTTCGTGAGGAAGTAAACGTACAGAGAGAACGGCAGAAAAAATAGAAAATCTCTTGTAGTTACTCTTTTCGGAAAAAATACATCCCTCATGAATTCTTATAAAACTGGTAAAATAACTCATAATTTCTAAAAAATGAGCGATACTAATAGCAGATTGTTATCGATAAAAACCAGATATAAGGAGAAGATAAGATGAAAGCGACAGGAATTGTACGAAGAATTGATGACCTTGGCAGGGTGGTGATTCCAAAAGAAATTCGAAGGACACTTCGTATTCGGGAAGGAGATCCACTGGAAATTTTTACCGAGAGAGAAGGCAGTGTGATTTTAAGAAAGTATTCTCCCGATCGGAGAAATCGGTGCTGTTGCCGGACTGTACGCAGAAAGCCTTGCACATACCATGAACTGTATTGTGTGTCTTACTGATATGGATCAGATTGTAGCAGCATCGGGAAATGGGAGCAAGGAGCTGCTGAACCGTTATATCAGTAAAGAACTGGAGTATGCAATACAGGCTCGAAAGCAGATCCGTACAGAAAAAAGGAAAGCGGACTATATTCCGATATTCGCCGGGGGTGAGGAATATTCTCAGGAAATTATTTGTCCGATTATCAGTGGCGGGGACGTGATGGGAACAGTGGTGTTTTTACACAAAGAAGAACACAAAAAATTCAGTGAAGTGGAAGAAAAAATGGCAGCTGTGGCAGCAGAATTTCTGGGCAGACAGATGGAACAGTAAAAAAATACTTTAAAAAGTGATCAGGATGTGTTATAATTCTAAGAAAACTAGATGCTTATGCATACACATTAGGAGGAATAGAAATGAAACATATCAAAACATTAAATACTCAGACATTGAATCATACAGTGAAAAAAGGTGGATGCGGAGAATGTCAGACATCTTGTCAGTCAGCATGTAAGACATCCTGTACAGTAGGAAATCAGGTTTGTGAACACAAAAAATAAGAAACTGAATATCAGACATGAGGGCAGCGGCCGTGGTCGCTGCCTTACGTGTGTTATGCAAAAATATAAAATTTAAATGAAAGAGGGGTAACTGTTGTGATTCATCAGTACCAGAATAATGGATATCATATTGTCCTGGATGTGAACAGCGGATCTGTGCATGTCGTGGACAAGATTGCGTATGATGTGATCGGCTGTCTGGAGGCCATGAACCCTGCCCATACGCCGGAAACGTTAAAAGAAGAGAAAGATTTGAGAGATCTTCTGGAGGCAGTGGCAGAGCTGACAGCGGCAGGTCAGTTGTTTACACAGGATGTTTATGAGAGCTATATCGGAGAGGTAAAAGAAAGAAAGACAGTTGTTAAGGCACTTTGCCTGCACATTGCACATGATTGTAATCTTGCCTGCAAATACTGCTTTGCGGAAGAGGGTGAGTATCATGGACGCCGTGCGCTGATGTCTTTGGAAGTCGGAAAGAAAGCGCTGGATTTCCTTGTGGCAAATTCAGGAAAGAGAAGAAAATAAGCATTTCCGTTTTACATTGACAACAAATGGGGTTCTGCTCAATGATGAAGTGCAGGAATTTGTCAATAAAGAGATGGACAATGTGGTGCTCAGTCTGGATGGAAGAAAAGAAGTCAACGACAGAATGCGTCCGTTTAGGAATGGAAAAGGAAGTTATGATCTGATCGTTCCGAAATTCCAAAAACTGGCAGAGAGCAGAAATCAGGAAAAGTATTATATACGAGGAACATTTACAAGAGAAAATCTGGACTTTTCAGAGGACGTCCTGCTATCAGAGGATGTCCTGCATTTTGCAGATCTGGGATTTGAGCAGATTTCGATTGAGCCTGTAGTCGGGGAAGATACAGATCCGTATGCGATCCAAAAAGAAGATCTTCCGAAGATTTTTGCAGAGTATGATAAGCTGGCAAAAATCATGGTGGACAGAGAACGGGAAGGCAGAGGGTTTACGTTCTTCCACTTTATGCTGGATTTAGAAGGCGGTCCTTGCGTGGCAAAACGTCTGTCAGGGTGTGGTTCCGGAACAGAATATCTGGCAGTTACGCCTTGGGGAGATCTGTATCCGTGTCATCAGTTCGTTGGTCAGGAAAAATTCCTGCTGGGAAATGTAGAGGAAGGGATTACAAAACCGGAGATTCCGGAAGAATTCAGAGGATGCAGTGTGTATTCCAAAGACAGCTGCAGAAACTGCTTTGCAAGATTTTACTGCAGCGGTGGATGTATGGCGAATTCTTATAAATTCCATCATACGATCAATGATACATACGAGGTAAGTTGTGAGATGGAGCGCAGGCGTGTGGAATGTGCGATTATGATCAAGGCGGCACTGGCGGATCAGGAGAGGACGGCAGATTATGAAGAAGAGTAAAGGGATTATCAGTCTGATTCTGACCGTGGTGCTGATTGCACTTCTTGGATTTACAACGGTGGTCGGATTCGGAAAAGGACAGACAGGGGCAGCAAAGAATATCAAGCTCGGACTTGACCTGAATAACCGGATCAGTATCGAAATCCCTGGTGTGACAGATGCCAACGAGATTTTAAGCGAGCTTGGTCAGCCGGGATCCCTGTATTTTATCAAAGAGAAGGACAGTGACGGAAATCCGAATTATGGACTGGATACCTCAGGACACTATGTTCTATGCAAAGGATATCGAGGAATTGAAAGAAGAAGGTTCCGTTGTCTTGAATGGTACAGACGTTAAGAGTGCAAAAGCTGGTGCCTATCAGGATCAGACAAGTGGAGCCAGCAAAAATGTGGTAGAGCTGTCTATGACAAAGGAAGGTACCCAAAAATTTGCAGAGGCAACAAAGGCTGCAAAAGCGGCAGATGAAACCATCGCGATCTATTATGATGGGGAATTGATCAGTGTTCCGAATGTGGATGTGGAAATCACAGATGGTCAGGCTGTGATCGAAGGAAATATGTCATATGAAGAAGCAGAGCAGCTGGCATCCACGATCCGTATTGGTGGATTGAGTGTAGAACTGGAAGAGATTCGTTCTAATGTAGTTGGAGCACAGCTTGGTGAAGAAGCAATCAGTACCAGTCTGATGGCAGGTGCGATCGGGCTTGCGATTGTATTTGTATTTATGTGCGTGGTATATCTGCTGCCGGGATTTGCCTCCAGTCTTGCGCTGGTAATCTACACCGGACTGATCCTGGTGCTGCTCAATGCATTTGATATTACACTGACACTGCCGGGTATCGCAGGTATTATCCTTGGTATTGGTATGGCAGTCGATGCAAATGTAATTATCTTTGCGCGTGTAAAAGAGGAACTGACGGCTGGAAAATCTGTAAAATCTGCGCTTAATGCAGGTTTTCATAAAGCGATGTCTGCGATTTTAGATGGAAATATTACAACACTGATCGCGGCAGCAGTGCTCTGGCTGAAAGGAAGTGGTACAGTCAAAGGATTTGCACAGACACTGGCACTTGGTATTGTCGTATCCATGTTTACTGCACTTGTGATCACCCGGATGATCGTGTATGCGTTCTATGCAGTTGGAATTCGTAATACAAAGCTTTACGGACGGATTAAAGAAGAGCGTGCGCCGATTGATTTCCTTGGAAAACGTAAGATTTTCTTTGCGGTATCGGTCGCAGTGATCCTGATTGGATTTGTGTTTATGGGAGTGAATGCAGGAACAGGAAAAGGCGCCCTCAATTACAGTCTGGAATTTAAGGGTGGTACATCTACAAATGTAACATTTGACAAAGCATATACGTTGAAAGAGATTGATGAAACAATGATTCCGGATCTGGAGAAGGTGACAGATGATCCAAACATCCAGGTACAGACCGTTGCAAACAGTAATCAGGTCATTTTCAAGACACAGACGCTGGATCTGGAAAAACGAGAAGCATTTGCGAAATATATGGCAGATGAATTCGGAGTAGAAGAAAAAGATATTACGACTGAAAACATCAGTTCTACCGTAAGCTCCGAGATGCGTGTGGATGCAATCATTGCGGTTGCCATTGCCACAGTCTTTATGCTGCTTTATATCTGGCTGCGGTTTAAAGATATCCGGTTTGCGACAAGTGCAGTAGTTGCACTGATCCATGATGTACTGGTCGTACTTGCTTTCTATGTGATCGCAAGAATTTCAGTAGGAAATACATTTATTGCATGTATGCTGACAATTGTCGGATATTCTATCAATGCAACAATCGTTATCTTTGACCGAATCCGCGAGGAGATGAAGACAAAGAAACGTGGAGAAGAGTTGGATGTCCTGGTCAACAGATGTATCACAAGAACTCTGACAAGAAGTATTTATACCTCTCTGACAACATTTGTTATGGTGGCGGTACTGTTTATTATGGGTGTAAGCTCCATTAAAGAATTTGCACTTCCTCTGATGGTAGGTATTATCTGCGGAGCGTATTCTTCCGTATGTATCACAGGTGCTCTGTGGTATGTGATGAAGACGAAGATCGGGAAAAAAGCAGAACCTGCAAAAGTTGGAACATCAAAAAAGAAAAAATAACGAAAAGTAAGTGAGAGAACCCTTGGTTTATGTGGAAAACAGACACATAATCTAAGGGTTTTTTGTGTGCCATGGTGAAAATGGTTAAAAATTTACCCTGAACTGGAAAAATTTAACTAAAAATTGGAAAATAATAAATTGATAAAAATTTAAGTGAGGGAGTATAATCCCATATATAAATATGGTATGTCAGAAAGGAGAAAAAAGGTGAAAAAGAAAGCTTTGTACAAAAAGTGGATGTCAATGCTGCTTGCCGGTGTAGTGACAACAACAGGTTTCATGGGGGGAACGGTAACACTTCGGGCAGCAGAAACAACAAATTGGGTTGGAGATGAAAATTTAACAGGAAATGCGGAAGCTCCAGCAAAAGATAAGGTAGTGCCGGACAAGAATCAGTTCCGCTATCAGAAAGAAGAACTTGCAGCGTTCTGTCATTTTGGTCCGAATACATTCAATGAGATTGAATGGGGCGAACATTATGGGGATAAGAAGCCAAGTGAGATTTTTACATTGAAACAGGACTTTGATGCAGAGACGTTGGTAAAGACATTAAAAGATGCCGGATTTAAAAAGCTGATCTGGGATAGTGAACATACAGAGTATGATGTTGCTGCATCTGGGTATAAGGATGCAAATGGGCAGTCAGACATTTTGGCAGAGATATCCAAAGCATGTACAGATCAGAATATGGATATGGGATTATATCTGTCTCCGTGGGATATTCATGATGAAAGTTATGGATATTATGATGAAAATCATAAACCGACGGATAAAGAGCATGATCATTTAGATTATAATGAATATTATGATAATCTAATTAAAAGAAATTCTTGGAAATGAGAAATATGGAAACAAAGGACATTTCGTAGAGGTCTGGATGGATGGTGCGAAAGGAAACGGAGCGAATGCCCAGGAATATGATTTTAAAAGATGGTTTAACACTATTCAGGAAAACGAAGGAATAAAAGCAGGATACGATGCAGACTGTATGCTATTTGGGGCAGAAGCATATACAACGGTTCGTTGGATTGGAAATGAATTAGGAATTGCCGGAAAAGACACCTGGTCAAAATCCACAGTGGATAAAGAAAAGAATACGATTAACAGCAATAAGCAGGGAAATGCGACAGTTGGTTTTGAAGATGGAAACCAGTGGACCGTTCCGGAAGCAGATGCTCGTATTACTTCTGGTTGGTTCTGGGGAACAACAAAGAATACACCAAAGACAATGGACGAATTGAGTGATATGTATTTTAATTCAGTGGGGCATAATGCAACATTGCTTTTAAATATACCGCCGAACAATCAGGGAACAGTAGACAAAGCGATTCTGGATCGTGTGACAGAATTCGGAAACAATATCAAAGAGACATTTAAAACCAATTTGGCAAAAGCAGAAGGCGCATCTGTAAAAGTATCTGAAGTAAGAGGAAATGACGAAACATTTAAACCGGGCAATATGATTGATGACAATGATGAGACATATTGGACAACCAGCGATGGAAATAAATCGGGTGAAATTCTGGTCGATTTAGGAGAGAAAAAGAATTTTGATGTGGTATCCATTGAAGAAGCAATCCAGAACGGTCAGAGAATCAATAAATATAAAGTAGAGTACCGTGAGGGAGACAGCGGTGAATGGACTCTGTTAGAAGAAGGGCAGACAATCGGTGCAAAACGTCTTTGCAGAACAAGTGAAGTTTCGGCAAAACAGATTAAAATTACAGTTGAAACAAAAGATGGCAAAGTTCCGATGATCAGTGAAGTTGGCGTATACAAGTCTACAGAAGATATGGAAAAACCAAATCCGATTCCAAAGGGAATGGAAGTTATCGATGTAACAGATAAAAATGTGGAAGATGGAAAAGGATTTACCTTTAAGGGAACATGGCATGATGAAAACCAGCCGCAGTACATTAACGGAACTAACACGTGGGCAAATGCGGGAGCAGAATTAGAACTGAAATTCCATGGTACAAAGGCATATTTCTTTGGAACGGTAGATCCAAACCATGGAAAAGCGGAAATTACAATTGATGGCGGAGACCCTATCACAGTAGATACGAAAGCATCAAAACGTGCAGTTGGACAGAGATGGTTTGAAACTCCAGACTTACAAGATGGAGATCATACAATTAAATTGAAAGTAAGCAGTCAGGCAATCGGAATTGAGGCAGCAGCTGTTATCAACAATGGCGGAAAAGGTATGATTGAGCTGGAGTCTGATTCATACACGATGAATGAAGATGAAACAAAGGATCTGAAAGTAAAACGTGTAGGTGGAACAGAAGGGAAAATTACTGCAAAATTGCAGCCAAATCCGGGAACAGCAATTCAGGATGACTATAATACAGAGTTGAACCCAGTGATTACATTAGAGCCAGGGCAGAAAGAAACGACTGCGCAGGTACAGACAAAGAGAAACAAAAACAAAACAGGTGATCAGTATTTCACAGCTGAAATTACAGATGTTAGCGAAGGAGCAATACTTCTGGATGGGATGAATTTGAGTCAGCTCTGAAACAGGCAAAGATTGTTTTAGAAGATAAAAATGCAACTCCGGAAAAGAGAAATGAAGCAGAAACAGTTCTGAAAAAAGCGAAAGATGGATTAGTAAAACGTGAAAAATACACAGCAGAAGATCCATTTGTATTCCCATGGAGAGAAAAAGCCAATGCAACATTGGAAGCTGAATTTGCGGAATTACATAATACCGGAGATAATGAGAAGTATCCGTTGAAGATTGGAACTGGTGACTGGGCAAGTAATCAGAAATTTGTGAATGCTCTCGAGAACGGAGATACCATTACAATTCCATACAAAGTAGAAAAGCCAGGAACTTACAATGTAAAATTAACATTCAGAAGTGGTTCTACAACAAATAAACTTTCCTGGACAGATGATGCAGGAGTATTTGAGAATGGTTCAGTAGAAGCCGGAAATGCAAATAGTAAAGAAACAAAAACAGTTGACTTCACACTGAAAGCAACGAAAGCCGGAAGTGGGGTTCTGACATTAAAAGGAGATGCAAAAGCTCCACAGCTCGATATGTTTGAAATCACACCTGGGGATGATATTCAGAGAGCAGAGTTTACTGTGAATGCTTCCGTAGAAGGAGACGGTGGTACAATTACACCAGATGGAGCTACAACAGTTACAGAAGGAAATGATGTTACATTCAAGATCACACCAGACAAGACACATAAGGTAGCGGATGTTCTGGTAAATGGTGAATCTGTAGGAGCTGTCACATCTTATACATTAAAAGATGTGAAGGAAAATGCAACGGTTGTTGCTAAATTTGCTCCGGCAGCATATACAGAAGAAAACCGTTTCAATTTCCCTACAGAAGTAAATGGAACAGCAATCACAGCAGAGGCAGAGCATTTTGCATTAAAGAATGTAGGAACAGGTGAAGCATGGCCATTACAGGTGTCTGCAGCCGATTGGGCAAGCAATGGATACTTTGTAAATGCAATGAATAGTGGTGATCAGATTACTTTACACTATCATGCAGAAAAACCGGGGAAATATAAAGCAACTGTACAGTTCCGTAGCGGTGATACAAATAATGGATTGACTTGGTCTGAGGCTGATAATAAAATTGCGGCTCAGACAGAAGTTATGAAAATAGGAGCTGGAGATCAGGCAAAAGCAACACACACACAAGATATCGAGTTTGTAGTAAATGAAGCAGGTGATGGAACACTGGTATTTACAGCACCGGAAAAGAATGCGCCACAGCTTGATAAATTTGACATTACTCTGGTAGAAGAAAAAGCGCCAGTTGTAGTGAACAAAGATGCATTGAAAGCAGCAATCGATGCAGCCAAAGAAGCGCTGAAAGAAGAGGATAAGTATACAGAAGAGTCTGTCAAAGCCCTGAAAGATGTAGTAGCAGAAGCAGAAAAAGTAATGGCAGATGAGAAAGCAACACAGGAAGCGGTAGATGCAGCAGTATG
>ERZ791682.608-NODE-608-length-17497-cov-2.26109_pt1 | contig 17497 bp, 9 predicted proteins | sample MGYA00509958_ERZ791682 | MGnify/ENA primary metagenome ERZ791682 (study PRJEB30046, sample SAMN00715194) | human gut metagenome | study: EMG produced TPA metagenomics assembly of the A metagenome-wide association study of gut microbiota in type 2...
TCCAGTTTTATCAACATATATGTGACAGTTTCCTATTCCTGTCTGTATACATGGAATAGTACTGTTGTTAATAACAGTATTTATTAATCTAGCACTTCCTCTAGGAATAAGGACATCTATGTATTCATTAGCTTTCATAAGTTCAGCAGCTTTTTCATGGCTTGTATCTTCAAGTACCTGTACAGCATCTTCTGAAAGTCCAGCCTCTCTCAATACTTCTTTAAATACACTTACAATAGCTGCATTTGTTTTTATTGCTTCTTTTCCCCCTCTTAGAATAACTGCATTTCCACTTTTTAGGCAAAGTCCAAAGGCATCAGCTGCTACATTAGGACGTGATTCAAATATTATAGCTACCACTCCTAATGGTACTCTTTTTTGCTGAATGATAAGTCCATTAGGAAGCGTTTTACCATATACATATTCTCCAACAGGGTCATTAAGCATAGCTATTTCCCTCAATCCTGCTGCCATATCTTCAATTCTTTTTTCTGTCAAAGTAAGTCTGTCTATAAAGGACTGCTTTACACCATTTGCAAGGGCATTTTTTACATCTTCCTTATTTATTTCAATTATTCTTTCCTTATTTCTTATTAAAGCATCTGCTGATTTTTGAAGTATATCATTTTTTACTCCAGTAGAAAGCTGAGCTGTTTTTACAGAAGCTTTCTTAGCAGCTTCTCCTATTTTTGATATTTCCATAATATTTCCTCCTAAGCTATACAGTCAAAAACTGTTCCTACATCTTCCCCTGATATTAATTTTTCTATAAGGAGAGGGTTAGAACCATCTAGTATAGCCATTACTACACCACCATCACAACATTCTCTTGCTGCCAAAAGTTTTGTTTCCATACCTCCAACACTGAATTCGCTTCCCTTTTCTCCACCCATTTCCATTATATCGTCAGTAACTTTCTCTACATAAGCAATTCTTTGAGCATCTGGATTAGTTTTAGGGTTAGAATCATACAGGGCATCTATATCAGTGAGTATAATTAGAAGATCAGCTTTCAGCAAAGAAGCTACACTTGCAGAAAGTCTGTCATTATCACTGAATTCTATTTCAAAAGTAGAGATAGTATCATTTGCATTGACAATAGGGATAACTCCATATTCCAGTAATGTTTCAAATGTATTGTTGGTATTAGTTTTTCTTTCTCCCTCTTTGAAATCATCTTTTGTCAAAAGTATTTGAGCTGTCTTCTGGCTGTACTCACTAAAAAAGTTTTGATATATATGCATAAGTTCAGCCTGCCCTACTGCTGCTGCTGCCTGTTTTTCTCTAGTTTCTTTAGGTCTTGTTTTAAAATTAAGTTTTTTAGATCCCACTCCTATAGCTCCTGATGTTACAAGAACTACTTCTCTTCCTTGGTTTCTCAAGTCACTAAGCCCCCAAGCAAGTTTATTTAAAAGACTCAAATTAAGATTTCCATTGGCATAAGTCAATGTAGATGTTCCTACTTTTACCACTATTCTTTTGGCATTTTTAACTCTTTCTTTTATATCTCCATTCATCTCAGACATCACCTCTTCAACATTTTATTTAATGATACTATTATACTAAATATTTCCAAGTTTTGCACATTTATTTTTATTTTTCTCTAAAAATGATAAAATATTTTTTAAAATTCAAAAAATAAAAAAGCAATGTCAAAAGACACTGCAGATTATTAAAATAAATGGTGCAGAAGAAGAGATTTGAACTCTCACGGGGGCACCCCCACTGCCGTCTGAAGACAGCGCGTCTACCATTCCGCCACTTCTGCACAACTACTGGTAGTATATACCTATTAATGTAAAAATTCAAGTATTTTTTCTAAAAATTTAAAAACCCCCTTCATCTCTGAAAGGGGTAATAATAACAATTATTTAACTATTTTTTAGTTGCTGGTTCTACATGAGCATAATCTCCATCTTTTCTCTTATAGACTATATTCATTTCTCCAGTTTCACAGTTAGTAAATGGATAAAATGCTCTGTTTAATAATTCAAGTTGAAGTATAGCTTCTTCTATATCCATTGGTTTTGGAGGAAGATAAACTTTAACTACATTTACTGCTGCTTCTTTTTCAACTGTATTAGTTTCAGGATCATATTTTATTTTTTTAACTCCTGGAACCTGTCCATAGTTTATTGCTCTTTTTTCTTTATGCTTTTTAAGCTGTGCCTCTATAATATCAGAAACTTGGTCAATAGCTGCATATAGATCAGTATCTGTACAAGAAGCTTTTAAAGTACTTCCACTCAGATATGCCAATACTTCAGCTGTATGGCTGCTTCCAGTTTTAGTTCTCACTGCTGATAAGCTAACATCTAATTCTATGATACTATCGTGATACTTTTCAACCCTCCCTAGTTTAGTTTCCGCATACTTTTTGATTGCATCAGTTACAACTAATTGTTTTCCATGGATAGACATTTTCATAATACCACTTCCTTTTAAGTCCGCAAGTTCTCTTTGCTTTGTATAATATTATACTGCCGTTTTTTTAGATTTCCTCTTTTTTTATATAAAAAATTTGAAATTTTTTTCTAATCATCTGTTAAATGCAGAATACCTTTTTTAAGATAAAGTTTTTTGTCTGAAATCTTTGCCAAATCTTTTGAGTGGGTAACCACTATTATAGTCTGCTTTCTATTTTTATTAATATCTCTTAGTATATCAAAAATAGTTTCGCTTGTTTCCTCATCAAGATTTCCTGTAGGTTCATCTGCCAAAAGTATTTTAGGTGAGTTAATCAAAGCTCTGGCTATTGCGACTCTTTGCTTTTCTCCACCTGATAATTGTGAAGGTTTATGTTTTACTCTGTCTTTCAGTCCAACAGCATCTAATATTTCCATTGCTCTCTCTTCTACTTCTTTTCTATTTTTGAAATCATTTACCAGAGCAGGAAGCATTACATTTTCCAAAGCAGTAAATTCTGGGAGAAGATAATGAAATTGAAATACGAAACCTAGCATTCCATTTTTTAAAATATCTTTCTTTTCATCAGAAAGTTTTTCCACTTCCTGACCGCCAATATATATTTTTCCCTTATCTATTTTATCCAACAGTCCAATTATATTCAGCAGAGTAGATTTTCCAGAACCTGATCTTCCCAGTATTGAAATAAATTCTCCTTCTTCTACAGTTAACTTCAGATTTCTTATAATATGCAGCTTATCTATATTCCCACTATAATATTTTTCTATATTTTCTAATCTCAATATCTCTCTACTCATGTCTTAATGCCTCCACAGTTTCCATTTTGGCAGCTCTATATGCTGGGAATACACTTGATACAAAGATTATTCCAATATTTGCTCCAATTATTATTCCTATCTCCTTAACAGTTATTTCAACAGGTATCTTAGTGAGATAATAAATAGAAGTTATAAAGGCAAGGGTATAATTCTTAATGTACCATAGGAAGCAAAGAGCAACAATTGTTCCAATTATTATTCCTGCAATTCCCAAAAGCATTCCTTGAATAAGAAAAATCTTCATTATACTTTTTCTTGAAAATCCCATTGATCTCATTATTCCTATATCTTTTATTTTTTCCCTTACAAGCATATTCAATGTTACCCACACTACAAACCCTGCTATTATTACTATTAAAGAAAATACCATTATCATAACAGTTTTTTCCAATGAAAGAGCTGAAAGAAGATTTCTGTTAAGATCTCCCCATGTTCTTGAAAATATTTTTGTTTCAGACATTATTTTATCAGCTATTTCAGGAGCTTTGTATGGATCATTTAATGTTACATCAATCTTATTTACTGTATCGCCACTATACACAAGATATTGAGCAGCCTTTAGAGGAAGGAGTATCATATTTACATCATAATCATAGTATCCACTTTGGAATACTCCTTCTATCTTAAATTTTATCTCTTTATTTTCTGATGAAATAATAGTCACTTCATCTCCAAGAGAAGCTCCAATATTTCTAAAGAGTTCTTTTCCTATAAGAACACCATTTATTTTATCAGGAGATATACTTCCTTCTACAATTTTTTTATCTAGGTCCATAGCTTTTTTGGCACTTTCTAAATCAAAACCTTCTATTTTTACTCCAGATATGTATCCTCCATATATTCCATTATATTTAAAGATACCCTGTGTTTCTATACTGGGAACTGCTCCCTTTACACCATGAATTTTTTCTATTTTTTCTTTTAATTCATTATAATCTGATAATTTATCTCCATTCTCTACCAGTACATGACTTGTCATAGAAAGAATACTGTTTATCATATTTTTATCTAATCCATTTGCTATTCCAATAGAAACTATTAAAACTATTATCCCTATTGCTATTCCTAAAGTTGAAATAAGACTTTGTCTTTTTCTTTCAAATATATGTTTCTTTGCTATAAAAAACTCTACCATTCTATTTCCTTCCTGCTCTATTTTTTACTATTTCAAATTTCACTTTTTCTGTTTCACCATTTTCAGCTACTACAGTTATTTCATATTCTCCTTCTTTTAGATTAAGACTTTTTTCTTTATCTTTGTCTCTACCTATATATTCCTTATTGATATACCAGTAAAGATTTTGCTTTTTTACATTTGCTACTTTTACTATGACGCTCTTCTCTCCATCAAAATCTTTTGGTATAACTATCTTTAAGTTCTTTATTGGATATATGAATTTTACACTTTTTTCTTTGATTTTGCTACTAAAAATATTTGAAACATCCATATTCTGTCTTATGAAATAGTTTATTATCTCAATAGGATAGTTAAGCACTACTTTTTCCTCTTTTTCAGTAAAGTCTTCATTTCTTGAATCTATCTCTTCTCCATCTTTGTTTAGAAAAACTTTTTTATAGTATGGAGAAAGCTTTAAAGGTTTAGCTCCTACAGGATAGAGTATCTCTTTTGATGGTACATCAAACTTCATTCTATATCCAGTTTCTTTATCTACTTTTATAACCTCAAGATCTTTTTCTGGAAGATTGAATAGAGCTGTTTTCTTTGGAAGAGCATTAAATACATTAAACAAAAGTTTTCCTGCACTGACTACTCCTGACAAATTACTATTACTTTCTCCTGTAAAATTTCCTACCCAGACTACTACTGTCCAGTCTGGAGTAACTCCAGCTGCCCATCCATCTCTTCGTCCATAACTTGTTCCAGTTTTCCATGAAACAGGATTCTTTTCCCTATACATACTTTCAAGTCCAGGTCTTTCCAGCTGTCTTATAGTATCCAATGTAAGATATGCTGAACCTCTTGATATAAGCTGATTTCCTTTTTCTTTCTGCCCATCTCTTGTATATTTTAAATCTTTAAAATTTCCATAATTTCCCAATCCAGTGTATAGTTTAGCTATATTTTCCACACTTAGCTCTTTAGTTCCAAGTATTAGAGAAAGTCCATATCTTGATGGGTTATTGTCTTTAAAGTCCAATACCTCTTTCAAAAAATAGAAAAATTTATCATCTTTATATTCCTTCAATAACGATACAAAAGGAATATTTAATGATTTTATAAGAGCTTCTCTCATTTCAATCAATCCATAATATTTTTTATTAGCATTTTGAGGACTGAAATTTGAAAAATATAAAGGAACATCTGGTATCTTTGACTCTGGAGCTGCTATACCTTCATCTATTGCCAAAGCATAGAGAAAAGGCTTCAATACAGAACCTGGTGATCTCTTAGCAGTTATTCCATCTACCTGTCCATTAGTATTAAAATCATAAAAATTCTGTGACCCTATATATACTTTTACTTCGTAAGTTTTGTTATCTACTACTAATACAGCTGCATTTCCTATTCCTTCACCTTTTAGGTATTCAGAATAATCTCTCACTATTTTTTCTATTTTTTCTTGAAGCTGGCTATTGATAGTACTATTAATTATTTTTTCATTGCTTTCCTGTGTCAATCTTCTAGTCAGATGTGGAGCAAGAGATCTGAATCTATATCTTTTTTCAGGAATAGGCTCCATCTTTGATAAAGCATACTGCCTCTCATCAATGACACCTCTTTCCAATAATTTTTTTAAAAGAGCATTTCTCTTATTTATAAGTCTGTTTCTGTTTCTTTCCACATGCATAAGCCCAGGAGAATTAGGGAGCACTGCTAACAGTGCTCCCTCTGCCCAGGTAAGTTCATCTGGATTTTTTTGAAAGTATAAAAGTGAAGCTGTCTTATATCCTACAATATTTCCACCATAGGGAGCATTATTTAGATACATTGATAATATCTCATCTTTAGTGAAGTTTCTTTCTATCTTCACTGCATGAATTATCTCTCTGTATTTATTAAAATAGCTCCTCTGCTTTGGTTCAAGAACTTTTGCTACCTGCATAGTTACAGTACTGGCTCCTGTTCTCCTCCTTTGGAATATATTATCCCTTGCAGCTCTAATTATTGCTTTTCCATCTACTCCCTTATGAGAATAGAAATTTTTATCTTCATAATTTAAAACTGCTTCTCTTAATTTTTCAGGTATTTTATCTGTACTTTTCAAATGCCACTGTTCATTTTTATTAAGATAAGCTCCAAGGATGTCATTTTTATCATCTAACACCACCTGACTGTATCTTTCTTCAAATGTACTAAGTATTTTATCAGTATCATATTTTAAATATGTCCATGAAGTGAGAATAATCCCACTTAGAACAATTCCTGAAAATATCAGATATTTTTTCTTCATTATTTGACCTCTACTTCAAATCCTTTTAGGTAAGCTTCATAATTTTTATCATACATAGCTTCTGCCATAGTTCCTGGGAATTTATATTTTCCAACTGTTACAGTATTTATCTTAACAAAGAAGCTATTTCCAGTTCTGCTGTAGTTATTGAAGTCAAAGAACCACATAACTCTGTCATCTCTGATATCTTCATAATCTATATTAGTACTTCCCATTCTAGTTTTTACCCACTCTGGATACTGTTGTTTCAACGCCCTTACATTCTCTATTTCCCATCCTGTAGGAAGTACTTGTGTCAATGCTACATCATTTATATAGTAGTATCCTCTTGTATTTTCAGGAAGTACTTTTACTTCCAACCAGAATGTAGTTCCTGATGTAAGAGATTTTGGATCTATTTCTGCTCCATTGATATCATAGAATTTTCTTTCTATTTTGATATTTTTAGCAATATCCTCTCCTTCATAATTTACTGGAACTCCTTCCCAATAGTAATTAACAAACATATCTTTTGAATTGCCAGAAACTATTTTGATATCTTTTACTTTATCAGAAATTGATTCTGTATAAGTTCCATTTTTAGTTGTAAATCTTTTTAACTGTCCATCTATTTCGATAGTTCCAGATACCTCTTCTTTAGCTCCTGATTTTACCATTTCAGCTATAGTCATCAAAGAGTATCCTGTACTTTGAGTAGAAAGCCAGTTTTGTGATTGAAGTGCCTGAAGTAAATCGTTGTATAATTTTTCTTCTATTTTTCCATACACTTTATAGTATGCGCCAAGTACAATAGCTTTATCTCTCAAATTTGACCCATAAGAATATCTATAGTAGTCATAATCATATTCTGGCACAGTTAATGGAAGAGTATTAGCAATGTCTACAGCTATCTTATTTTCTCCTATTAATTTATATGCTGCTGCCATATACCATTTACTTGTTATTGAAAGACTTTCCATATAGTTTTCATATATAAGGTTCATTTCACTTATCTCAGGAGAACCAGCTGAGGCTAATAAATATAAAGTATATGCCTTTCTGTCTAAATCAGCTCCTGCTATTTTGCTTTGTTTTTTACTGAAATCCAGCCATCTGTTATACATATCTTCTGGTACATAATATCCGTTATCTCTTGCACTTATCAGAAATTGTCCAATATAGTTAGTTACCCATAAGTCAGCCTCTCTGCTTCCAGGCCAGTATGTAAATGACCCATCATAAAGCTGGAATTTTGACAGTCTAGTGATTCCAGAATTAATATTAGCTGTTATTCTCTTTTTATCAAAAGCATTTTCAGAAGACAGTTCTTTTATAAATAATTGAGGAAGCACACTTGGGGTAGTCTGCTCTGCACATCCATATGGATATCTGATAAGCCATTTAAGTCTTTGGTCTATAGCCAGTATAGGTGAACTAGAAATAGTTAATGTACTTTCTACACTTCCTTCTATTGAATCTTTTGGTGCATTAAATACAACTTCTTTTCCACCTGGTACAGTTTTTATATTATTCAGATAAATATACGGATTATTTGAATTTATATCTATATCAGTAATTTCTTCATAATTATATTTATTAGATTTTGCACTTATAGTTATTTTATCTGCCCCTATTTTATTAGGAACTTTTTCTGTAAAGTATACTGTCTTCTTCTCTTTATTTTTCAAAGTGAATTTTTCAGTTTTTGTTTCTCCATTGAAATTGATACTTACAGTTATCTCTCCAAGATCATCTTCTAAAGCAAATATTTCTACTGGAACCTTGAATTCATCTCCAACTTTTAATGTTCTAGGAAGTGAAGTATTCATAACTATTGGAGCTTTTACAGTAATTGTAGATTCTGCTCTTCCATACATTCCTTTATCTGCTCCTATTACCATGACTCTTACAGACCCCATATAGTTAGGCATTGTAAATTCTACTTCTCCCTCACCTTTATCATTAGTAGTAAGAACTCCTTTGAACATTGCTACTGGTTTAAATCTTTGAGCTTCTTCAAGTCCCATTTGTTTGCTTCTAGATTTATCCATTGCTGACATTTCAGCTAAGAATTCCCCTCCTCCAGTTTTCAATACTTGATGTACTTCTCCAAAAGTTTTTCCTATAATTTCATTATAGTTATCATAAGACATTATTTGAAGAGCTTCTTTCTGATAGAAATAGTTCCAAGGATCTGGAGTTTTAAATGCTGTTATATCTAAAAGTCCTTCATCTACCACAGCTACTGTATACTCCATAGGTCTTCCAGCTTTATTTTTAACTTTTACACTGAATTTTTCATTTGGTCTTAACTCCTTTGGAGTATTTAATTCTAAGTTTAGTCTAGTAGCTTCATTTTTTACCATTAGAGGTACAGCACCATATAGTCTTAATGGTCTGTCATTTGTAAAGTTATTATAATCTTGGAATAAAGATATAGTTACATAAGCATTAGGGAACATTCCTTCAGTAACTTCTATTTCTTCTTCATTTTTAATATCATTAACATCTTTCCAATATCTCTTTACTATTTGACCAGATTTTTCTATAGTGATAAGAGCTTTTGCTCCCTTTTCTCCCTCATATATAATCTTAGCCTTTTCTCCTATATTATAAGATTTTTTATCAGTTTCCATTTTAAGTTTATCCACTTTTTTACTTACACTAGGGTCCATCCAAGTACTTACATAGAGATTTACTCCTGTACTCTGTTCAGTTTCTACATCTTCTACTTCTATAAATATTTCTCCTGTTCCATCTATTGGATAATCTATAATATATGGCTTATCCCCTGATATAAATTCCTGTTCATAAACAAAAGTAGTATTTGTATCTGTTTTTATTGATTTCAGGAAACTTCCATAGTCATTATAGTCCCACCACCAAGAATACTCATTCTTATATATTCTATATTTCATTTTTCTTCCAGGAACAAGTTTTTCTCCATCACTAGATACTGCTATAACTTGAAGATTTACTTTATCTCCACTCTTCATATATCTGTCAGATGGTATTTCCATTCCTACATATGTATCAAATTTCTTTAATGTTACCATACTTCTATCTAAAACAGGTCTTCCACTTGTTTCCAATACTTTAGTAGTGATAGTTCCTATTAAATTTATATTTTTAGGAGTAACTTTAGCTATGTCAAAATTAATAGTTCCTTTTCCTTCGTTGTTCAGTACTCCCTCTTTATAATCTCTATGATAGAAATTATATGATGTAGGATTTGTAAAAGTATAGTTTTTGAACTTTTCAAATCTTACATTCTCTTCTCTTATTTGCAATTCACTGTTGAATCTCAAGTCACTTCCTGGTGCACCAAAAAGATAATCTGAAGCAATTTTTATTTCAAAATTACCAGTTTCATTTATATCAACTACTTTAGGTGCATCAACATCAACTTTTATTTTATACGGAACTATAGTTTCCACAGGAATATCTTTTCTGAATGTAGTGCTTCCTACTTGTGCCTCTACTCTCCAAATACCAGTTTCTGAATCCAGATTAGTTTTGAAAGAATATGTATAGAATCCATTTTTTCCATTATTTAAAACATAATTTTCTAAGAATTTCTTCCCTGTTGGTGTATATATGTTTAATTTGATTGGATGATTTTCAGGGAAGCTGTCATCTGCATTTCTAGCTATTACAGAAAGATAGATATCATCTCCAGGTCTATATATTCCTCTGTCAGTATACATAAAACTTTTTACACCTTCAGTTGCATATATACCATCTACAGCAAACCCATCATATGACAGAAGAGAATCACTTAATTTAAGTATTGATTTTTCATCTCCCAATTCACTTATGATATAGAAAATCTTATCTTTTCCATCAAAAGTTACCTCTCCATTTTCATTGGTAGTTTTTTCTTCAATTACCTGATTATTGTAAGTTATAGCTTTTACTTTAGCACCTTTTACAACACTGTTTTTGGCTACATTAGTCACAGTTACTAAATATTGATCTTTAGTTTTTTGAGCAAGGATACCCATATCTGAAAGTAAAATAACTTTTCCTATTTTTCCATTATTTTCAAAGAAACTATATTGCTGCCAATTTTCTACACCTTCTGGGAAAGTGTAGTCTATTCCATCTTTATTAAAAGATAATTCAACTATAAAAAATCCTTTATAGTCTACTAGACTTCCTAATTCAATTTCAGTTTGAATCCATTTATTTTTAATATTATTTAAATCATAATCTTTTTCAAAAAGAACATCTCCGATTTTATAGAAATCTCCCTGCAATCCATAATTGAATACATTTCCATTTCCCTTAAATACAAAATTCTGTAAAAATTGAGTAGTATTATTTTCAAAAACTTTCTTAACTTTTACATTTACTTTTTTTACATTAAGAGATTTAAAACTTATTCTCTTATCATTCACAGCTGGAAGAATTATTCCTTCATTTGAAAAAGCTATCTTAGGCTCGATTTCTTTAAAAGCTACTGTTGTATTGAAATTTTCATTTAATACAACTCCATTTTTAGATTTCAATCCTTTTAAAATTTCTATTTGGTATGTTTCTCCAGTAGAAAAATCTCCTCTTATGATTATCTTATTTTTCATTTTAATAATATCATAACCATTTTCCCCATCAACTTTTATATATGCATCTATATCACTATTAAGTCCTATTTCATCAGAAAGAGTTATTTCAATATTAGGTTTTTCTCCAGATGTAGTTGATACATCTAAAATTTTTAATTCTGTTTCCTTTACTGGCGGAGTTACCACCACATTCTCTGTTTTTGTTGCCTCTGGTGTTTTTTCTGGTTCAGCCGTTTGCTCTGGTGTTTTATCCCCTGGATTACATCCAAGTGTAGTCAATAAAACAAGAAATGCCAATATTTTTTTCATTGTAACCTCCTTAATGTTCTAACTAAATAATGACTTAATTAAAATTTCTCTCAATTTTTCTGAACTTATATTTATTTGTAATTTATTTTTTAAGTCTTCCAGTTTAGATTCTTCCAGATATTTATCTTCAACTATACTTTCCAGTCGGATAATCTCCATATCTTCATCTGAAAAACTATTTATAACTTTTAAAAATTCTTCCCCATAGTTTTTAAATTTCTGATTTCCTATTCCTCTTATTTTCAACATATCCCATCTATTTTTAGGTTTTTTCTCTGCCATTTCCATAAGTGTCAGATCTGAAAACACAATATATGGAGCTACTTTTTCTTTCTCCGCTATTTTATTTCTCAGCTGATTCAAATTTTCAAATAATGGATCTTCATAGTAATCAAATGTTACTTTTTCATCTACTCTCCTAAATACAGTAGTTTCATTCTTCAACACTTTTCTGGCCCTTTCATTTAGTCTAAGCACTGGAAAACTTCCCGCACTCTGCTCAAGATACCCATCTGATATCAAGAAATTTATAAATTCCTCTATCCAGTTTCTTTCTCTTTCCTGCATTATTCCAAAAGTAGATAATTTATGATATTCCTTTTTATCCATTTTGGTATCTGATTTCCCTACAAGTATATTTGTTAAAGTAGATATTCCTATACTTTCCTTTGCTCTTCCTATACAAGAGAGTATTTTTTGAGCTTCTACAGTAAGATCTTCAACATTTTTGAAAGATTTGCAGTTACCACATTTTCCACAATAATTCTTTATCCTCTTATCTCCAAAATATTTCAATATATATTCTCTGTAACAGCTTTCAAGATAAGCGTACTCCACCATCTTATCAAGCTTTTCCCTTTTCTCTTTCTTCAACTGATTTTCAGTTTCCTCATTCATTTCTATGAGATATTCCTGTGTTCCTACATCTTCTTCAAAATACATGAGAACAGCTTCAGCAGGGGCACCATCTCTTCCAGCACGTCCAGCTTCCTGATAGTAACTTTCCATATCCTTTGGTATATTTCTATGAAGTACAAATCTTACATTGGATTTATCTATTCCCATTCCAAAAGCATTTGTAGCTACCATTATTTTTATTTCATCTTTAATGAACTTCTCCTGAAAATCTTTTCTCTCTTTTTCAGTAAGTCCAGCATGATATTTCCCCACACTAAATTCCCTAAGTTCAAGATAGGCATATAGGCTGTCTACCTCTTTTCTGGTAGAAGCATAGATTATTCCTGATTTTTTAGGAGCTTTTTTTAAATAATCTACTATATATGCTTCAGCAACTACATTTTTTACTACTTTAAAAAAGATATTTTCTCTATCAAAACCTGCTACATAACTGAATGGATTTTTCATTTCAAGTTTTTCTTCTATATCTTGTCTTACTTCAGAAGTTGCTGTTGCTGTAAGAGCCAACATCTGTATTGGTTTTCCTATTTTTTTTACAAAATTAGGTATTTCTAGATAACTTTTTCTAAAATCATGACCCCATTGAGAAATACAATGGGCTTCATCTACAGCTATCATAGCTATATCCAGTTTTTTTATAAAAGCTACAAACTTTTCATTTGCGAGTCGTTCAGGTGCTATATATATTATCTTTGCATTTCCACTTCTTATTCTATGCATAGCATCAGAATATTCTTCTCTAGAGAGAGTAGAGTTTATATACACACTTTTTATTCCTAAAAGTTTTAAAGTATCTACCTGATCTTTCATCAGAGATATCAGGGGGGAAATAACTATTGTTATCCCCTTGAAAAGAAGAGCTGGAATCTGATAGCATATAGATTTTCCTCCTCCAGTACTCATTACCCCTAAGGTATCTCTTCTTTGAAGAACTGAAGATACTATTACTTTCTGTCCATCTCTAAAATCATTATATCCATATATTTCTTTAAGCAATCTTCTAGCTTCATTTTTCATTAATTTTTTCACCAACATCTATTATTATATTTGTTAATATTATACCATTGAAATTAGTAAAAAGTAAGATATGAAAAACCTCTGCAGTCATAATATCAATTTTAAAGATTAAAAATATTCTAATTATTTTTTATTCTGCCAAACTTCCTAAATTCCTATTTCCAGAAGATATTTTATTTTATCATTTTCCATCTTTCCATACTACCAACTATCTGCTACTTTTTGTCTACCTATAGTTGCATAAGAACTAAAATTATTAATTTATTAAAGTAAAAGAACCCCAAGGGGTTCTTTTACTAACATCATCTATCAAATTTATTAGGAAATTATCTGAAACAATTATACTTTATTTATATCTATAATTCAAGTTTTTTTCTTTGAAAAAACATTTGCAAAGACTACAATCAAACTTTAAAACATAACTATTTCTACATAAAAAAATAAATTTCTAAATTAATAAAATAAAAATGATTCAAAATCAACTTTTGAACCATTTTTATTAATTCATATTATTCACATTTAGAAAAACCACAGCTTCTGCAAGTATAACATCCACCAGTAACATCTATTATTTCACCACATTCAGGACAACGAGTGACATAATCAGCTTCTCTTTCACTAATTTCTTCTATCTCTTTTCTTTCCTCTTCATCTATTTTCTGTATAGCTTTTTCATGTGCATCTAATCCCATATCTTTTTCAAAATTCTTAAGAATATTAAGAATAGCTGATGGACATGTATTTCCTTTGCTTATCTCTTGATTTTTACTTCTAGCTACAGCAAATGATGTACATCCACTTACTCCTGCTATTGCTTTTTCCAGCATAAATAGATTTCCACCTAGTCTAAGTATTCCAGACATATATATTGCCACAGCCTGAATATTTTTCTCACATCCACCTACTCCGCTTCTTATTACATACAGGTCTTGAATAGCTCTCTCACTTGGGGAATAACCTATCATTACTTTAAGTTTTCCACAACCTATTCTCATTGTAGTTGGATAGTAAATTGTATCTGGAGCTATTGGTTTCAACTCTCCTCTAGGTATAGTTGGTAATGTTAATTCTTCTACTTTCTTTTCTGTTTTTGGTGTTACAGTAAGTATTCCTTCCCTGTCACAACCAGCTCTATATATTGTCATTCCTTTAAGTCCGTTTTTCCAAGCCTCTAAATATAGCTTTTCAACTTCTTCAACAGAAACTTTATTTACAAGATTAATTGTTGAGGAAATACTTGCATCTATTCTTTTTTGCCATATTCCCTGCATTTTTATTCTATCATATGGATTCAGATTTTGAGCTGTTACAAAATATTCTGGTAAATCCTCTTCATCTATAATATTATTTTCTTCCATATACTTCTTGGCAATTGGAATGAATACTTTATAAAATACATCTTCTCCATGAAGACTTTCTGTTTTTCTTACATAAGAAAATGCAAAATTAGGTTCTATTCCTGTACTTGTTTCTAACATTGTTCCTATTGAACCTGTAGGAGCTATAGTTAAAAGCTGTGAATTTCTAAGTCCATACTTTTCAATTAACTCAAATGTTTCTATACTTGCATTTTCTAATAGAAATTCTGATTTCAATACTTTATTGGCTTTATATTTAGGATATGCTCCAAAATCTTTAGCTAAAAGTGCACTTGCTTTCAATGCATTGTCTACTATTACTTTTGCTATATTATCACAGAATTCTAAAGATTCAGGTGATCCATACTTCAATCCAAGTTTAATTAAAAGATCTCCTACCCCTAATATTCCTAATCCAATCTGTCTCCAATCTCTTACTGATTCTCTTTGCTCTTCAAGAGGATGTAATGGTAGTCCTTCATCAAGTACATCATTAAGAGCTTTTACAGATTTTTGTACAGCAGATGCTAATCTATCAAAGTTAAACTCTTTTCCCTCTACAAATGTTGGAAGTATAAGAGAGCCTAAAAGACAACTTCCTCCTGCTGGCAGTGGTTCTTCTGCACATGGATTTGTTCCAGCATATTCAAATTCTTCATCTTCACTTAATAGATTCCATTTTGATATTCTATCCCAGAAAAGTATTCCTGGTTCAGCAAATTTCCAGTTTTGTCTTGCCAGTTCTTTAAAAAGTTTTCTTGCATCTATTTCTTTAGTGATTACCTCACCAGTATCTTCTACTAAAAACTCAGTCACAAACTGCAAACCTTCAATTACTGCTTTCATAAAGTTAGCATCTACTCTTACAGATATATTTGCTTTCTGTATTTTGTTAAGATCTGATTTAATAGAGATAAATTCAGAAACATCTGGATGATTTACATCAATAGATATCATTAATGCTCCTCTTCTTCCTTTTTGACCTATTATATCTGTAGTTAAATTATACAGTTCCATAAAAGATATTGAGCCAGTAGTATATTTGGCTGAGTTATTTACCTCTGATCCTTTTGGTCTTAATTTAGAAATGTCTACTCCGCATCCCCCACCATAAGAATAAGTTCTTGCCAGTTTTTTAGCAGTATCGAATATAGATTCCAGATTATCTTCTGGAGGTGCTATAACATAACAATTTGAATAAGTTATCTTTCTTCCTAATTTATACAATCCTCTATTTGAAAGAATTCTTCCAGCAAAGATGAACTCCTTATTAGCTATCATTTCTTTTAATTCCTGATCTCCACCAGAAACTCTTTCTAACCATTCATTGAATGTTTCGCCATCATATTTATATTTTTTTTCCCAAATATCCATTCCTAATTTATTGTCTTTTCCTAACCAGCTAGCTATATCCATGACTACCTCCCTGTTATATTACCAAAAATATTATAGCATAATTCTTACAAAATATAGTGTTTATTTTTTTAAATAAAACTATATATAGTATGAATTTGATTTTTTTATATTTTCGAATTAGCTCAATTATATATACTTTTTCCATACTTTTTTCCCTTTTTTATTTTTTTTATAATTTATTTTTTCAAATATTTCAGTTATAATATATACATATTTTTAATAATAATTTTTTATTAAGATTCCACTCTTTATTGACTTTGAGTCGATAAAAGGTGTATATTATATATATTATGAATTTTGGGAGGATTTTTTATGAATACAATTACCTATAGGGAACTTTTAGAAATGGATAACTACATTTTGGTTGATGTAAGAACTCCAAAAGAATTTGAAAGTGAACCTATCCCCAATGCTGTAAATATCCCAGTTTTATTAGATGAAGAAAGAGCTGCTGTTGGAACAGCTTATGTACAGCAGTCAAAAGAATTAGCTAAAGAACTGGGGGTAAATTTTATTTCTAAAAGACTTCCTGAGATTTTTAAGCAAGTACAGGAACTTTCTTCTAAATATAAAAAAATAGTCTTCTTTTGCGCAAGAGGAGGAATGAGAAGCGGAACTATGTGTTCACTTTTTCAGGCATTAGGATATAAGTGTACAAAGCTTGAAGGAGGATATAAAGCTTATAGAGAATTTGTATATAAGTCAATACCTATTCTCAATGAAAAGTTTAAATATGTCATCATTCATGGAAGAACAGGCATTGGAAAAACTAAAATACTTGCCAAACTTCACGAAATGGGATATCCTGTATTAAATCTTGAAAAAATTGCAGATCATAAAGGTTCTCACTTTGGAGCTCTTGGAGAGAAAAGAAAACAAAGCCAGAAAAGATTTGAAACAGAGCTTTATGAATTTCTTGTTTCTAATAAGGAAGGATATATTCTTGCTGAAAGTGAGAGCAAGAGAATAGGAAATATTTACATTCCTGATTCTGTCTATGATTCTCTTGTTTCAGGATATCATCTGATAGCTGAAACTACTCCTGAACATAGAATAAAAGTTCTTATGGAAGATTATGCTGATGCTCCTGAAGAGGCATTAAGAGAATGTATAATGAAAATCAGCCGTTATACCTCTAAAAAAAATATTGAAAGCTATTTACAGCTGCTCGAAAATAAAAAACTTCCAGAATTAGCAGCAGAATTGATAAAAGAATACTATGATCCTCTTTATCAAAAAAGTATAGACAAATATCAATTTAATCATACAATACAGTA
>ERZ791682.609-NODE-609-length-17484-cov-1.95685_pt1 | contig 17484 bp, 19 predicted proteins | sample MGYA00509958_ERZ791682 | MGnify/ENA primary metagenome ERZ791682 (study PRJEB30046, sample SAMN00715194) | human gut metagenome | study: EMG produced TPA metagenomics assembly of the A metagenome-wide association study of gut microbiota in type 2...
AAATTGACTTCCCATTGCTGTAAACACTATTTTCAATTCAGCAAGAGTACTTTTAAATGCTTTTCTTCTAATACCTTCAATAAGCATACTCAAACCAATACTCATAAACATAGCTTCTACAACATCCACTTTGATACTGCTTCCAGTTAATGGGCTGAACATAAGTATTATAATCAATGGAATAATAGGTAAAAAAGCATAGAACCCAGGAACTTTTCCTTCAGTACCCATTTCTTTTTCAAACTCAGCTTCTTCTTTTGCTTTTTCTACTAAATCCATTTTCTTATCCATAGCTTTATTTACAAAATAATGAATAACTGTAATAACAATAACTGTAACTATTGCCACTGGAATTTGATAATCAACAAAGTATAGAGCTGCATCCATCTCTGCTGTCTTAGAAGCTAGAACAGCATTTCCAGAAGCAGGTCCCAGGTCAAGACAAGCTGATGTTCCTATTACTGCAGTTGCTGCTAGAGGCGATACTCCAAGAGATACAACAATAGGATATACAGTTACCATTAAAAGTACTCCAAGTCCAGATGCACTTGGTATGAATACATTAAGTATTTGACCTACTACATACGATAATGCAAGTACTATATATGGAGAGTTAAGTTTTTGTAGAGGTTTAATAGCAACCTTTACAAGAGCTTTACTCGCTCCTATATGGTCCATGTATTTAGCGAATGCTGATACTATCATGATAGCTATTCCAAGACTTCCTGTAGTCTTGATAAAGTTAGCTTTCAGTTGAGCAAATACATCAAGATAAAGTGATCCTGTTCCACCTTTTGCAAGAATAGGAGTTCCATTAAAGACAACAGCAACTAATAAAAGTATAGCTCCCCCAAGCAGTAGAACCCCTTGTGCATAATACTTTTTAACAATAAGATATCCAACTGCCACTATAACCAAAATTGCAACGATAAAATTCATTTTGTTCCCCCTTTATATTTTAGTTTTGTTTATCTGCACCATGTCTGTAACGAGGAAGCAGCATAGGAGATACTCTGTCAGTTTCTACTCCATTTGCTTTTAATGCTTCATGATATTCTGCTATATGATCTAGTGTAAGGTCTTTTACTTCAACCTCTTTACTCTTAGTTCCGGCATTTTTACCAGCTCTACGCCCAAATACTATTATATCCAACAATGAATTTCCCATAAGTCTGTTTCTTCCGTGGATTCCTCCAGCACATTCCCCAGCTACAAATAGGTTTTCTATTTTAGTTTCCCCTTTATCATTGATTAGAAGTCCTCCATTTTGATAATGAAGTGTCGGGTAGATAAGAATTGGTTCTTTTCTCATATCTATTCCAAATTTTTCAAACATCCTAAACATTGCAGGAAGTCTTTTTTCCAATGTTCCTTCTCCATGTATCATGTCGATTAATGGAGTGTCAAGCCATACTCCAACTTCTCCAGTCGGTGTAGGAATTCCTTTTCCTTTTACATTACATTCATTGATGATAGCAGATGCTTCAATATCTCTTGTTTCCAAGTGATATACAAACTGCTCACCATCTATGTTAAGAGGAGTTGCTCCAAGTCCTCTTACTTTTTCAGTTACTAGAGCACCAAATATTTGTGATGGGAATGCAACTCCTGTAGGGTGATATTGAATAGTATCAGCAAAAGCAAGTTCTGCTCCTACTCTGTATCCTAATACTAGTCCATCAGCTGTTGCCCCATAGTGATTAGAAGTAGGGAATCCATGATAATGAAGTCTTCCTGCTCCTCCTGTAGCCAAGATTACAGTTTTAGCCTTTGCTACTGAGTATTCTTTAGTTTCAAGATTGTATAATACAGCTCCTGCTACTTTTCCATCTGTATCTTTTATAAGTTCTACTGCTGGTGAAAACTCTATTACTTCTACACCTTTATTTCTTACTTCATCTCTAAGTACACGCATTATTTCTGCTCCACTGTAGTCAGCAGCAGCATGCATTCTTTTTCTTGAAGTTCCTCCACCATGCTGTGTATGCATAGTTCCATCCTCTTCCTTATCGAACATTACTCCAAGTTCATTAAGCCATTGGATAGCTCCTGGTGCATCATGTACTAATGCTTTTGCCAGTTCAGGAATATTTGTGAAGTGTCCTCCACCTAATACATCTAGGTAGTGTCTAGCAGGTGAATCATCTGGTTTATCAGCAGCTTGGATTCCTCCCTCAGCCATCATAGTGTTAGCATCTCCAAAACGAAGTTTAGTAGCTATCATTACTTTTGCTCCAGCATTGTGTGCTTCCAGTGCAGCAGCAGCTCCTGCTCCCCCTGCTCCTATTATAAGGACATCTACATCATAGTCTATTCTATTAAGGTCTACTTTATCTAATTCCACTCTGCTTTTTGCTTCTATAAGATCAGCCAGTTCCAAAGGTACTTTATCTCCAGAATTTACTCCAAGATTAAGTGGTCTAAATCCACTTTCCACATAGTCTGGGTGATTATTTCTTAATATTTCTAATTTAGCTTCTGGAGATAATCTTGGAAAATCATGCCCCATTCTGCTTGGACGAGTTGCCTCAACCTTTTTTATTAATTCTCTCATTTCTGCCGTATACATCTATTAAAAACCTCCATTCCTACTATTTAGTGATATCTCTGTGATTGTATAGATCTTTAAGTTCATCTATACTTTTATTCATCATTTCATCTAATTCTGCATCTAATTTTCCAGCATTGATTTCTTCAACTCTTTCAATTAAATGTTTACTCTTAGGAGCTATATGTTTTCCAGTAATACGACGAGCTAAAAGTCCTACATTGTAATGAGTTATTCCAGCAGGACATTTTGATGCACATATTCCACATCCTACACAGTCAAATGATTCATGAGCACATTTCTCAAATTCCCCTCTTTGTGCATATGCGATATACTGCATTACATTGATTCCTTGAGAACATCCTTTTGTACAAGCATTACATCCTATACATTTATAGATTTCAGGATAATTTTCCACCATAGTATCAGCAGATGCTTCCACCTTATCCATATCATAAACTGCTTTTTTTCCTGGGAAGAAAGGAATTTGTGTAAGATACATTCCATCTTCTACTTCACTTTGACAAGCAAGAGTTACTTTAAGTTCACTTTGCCCCTGCACTCTATATACAGTAGCACAAGCTCCACAGAATCCTGATCTGCATCCGCAGCTTCTTATAAGCTGATATCCTGCATATTCCATAGAATCCATTATTGTTAGAGTTGAAGGTACAGTATATTTTTTACCTAATATATATATATCAACCATTTTCTTTTCAGCCATTTATCTCTCCTTACTATGATTTTTTCTCAATATTAATATTCATTTGGAAGTTCTAAAATTTCGTCACATCTAAATACTGGGCCATCTTTGCAGACATATTTATCTCCAATGTTGCAACGTCCGCATTTTCCTACACCACATTTCATTTTAAGTTCCAATGTAGTGAATACTTGCTCTTTCTTAAATCCAATTTCTTCCAAACCTTGAAGTACAAATTTGATCATGATTGGAGGTCCACACACAAGAGCAACCTTATTATTGTCAAGTTCAAGCTCTTTTACATAGTTTGGTACAAATCCAACATGTCCATCCCATCCTTCAAATTCTCTGTCTACTGTCAGATGTACATTTGTATCTTTCTGAGCAGGCCATACTTTGAAAATATCATTTTGATGTACTAGATCATCTGGAGTACGTGAACCATAAACGATATCCACTTTTCCATAGTTTTCTCTGTTATCCATTACATAGTTAATAACTGAACGAAGAGGAGCAAGCCCTATCCCTCCAGCTATAAACAGAAGGTCTTTACCTTTCAATACATCTGCTTCTTCTACAGGGAAGTTATTTCCATATGGTCCTCTTATACCAATTTCAGCTCCTTCTTCAAGCTGGTGTATATAGTCAGTTACTATTCCGCATTTTTTTATACTGCACTCCATATAATCTTTTACAGTAGGAGATGAAGTTATAGAAAATATAGCTTCTCCTATTGGAGGAACTGACAGCATAGCACATTGACCTGGCATAAAGTCAAAAGGTTTTCCTCCTTCTGGGCTCTCTATTCTAAATGTAGTAACATCAGGAGTATCTCTTCTGATATTAGTTATTATTGCCACTTTAGGCATTAAAGGATCATTGTCATGATCATGACATCCGCAACCACAACTCATATTATTCCTCCCCCAATCTTTTTATTACTCTTACAATATTTAATCCCACAGGACATTTCTCAACACATCTTCCACATCCTACACAAGAGTACATTCCCTCATGATTTTTTGGATAATATACAAGTTTGTGCATAAATCTTTGTCTTACTCTCTGTAATTGGTTGGTTCTTGGATTTCCATGAGCCATACGAGTAAAGTCTGATATCATACAAGAGTCCCAACATCTATATCTTTCTCCAGCATTTCCTCCATCATAATCTTTTACATCATAGCAGTGACAAGTTGGACATACAAATGTACAAGAACCACATGCAAGGCACTTTTTGCTGATATCTCCCCAGAAATCTTCCATATCAAAAAGCTCCTGCTGTTCCTTTGTTATTTTTTTTGGATCAAGTTCTCTTAAAGGAAGTGACTCCATTTTCTCTTTAATTTCTTTTTTTAGTATTTCAAGAGCACTTATATCTTCAGCTTCTTCAAGTATAGAAGATACAGAAGCTGTAAGTTTTTCTCCTTTTTCACTTTTAGTTTCCCATAAGATATAGTCTCCCATATCCCAAGTAACTATATCAGAAGCTGGTGAAGCTTCAGCCGCATCTATTCCAAAAGCACTGCAGAAACAAGTTTCTTCTGGTGAATTACATGCCATAGTTACTATGATTCCTTTTTCTCTATGGGCTCTATAATATGTGTCTACTGGTTCTCTCAGAAATATGTTATCCATTATTTTAAAACTTGCTACATCACAGTTTCTTACACCAAAAAGTACATAATCTCTTCCCACTACATTTACTGGTGTCAGTTCAAGTTTTTTCCTTGTATTCTTAAATTTTAAATATGTTTCAGTTTGTGGAAAAACAAATTCTTTCACAGATGAATTTGTCTTAAGTACATCTAATCTTACATTTTTATCAACTGTATAACTTCCAAAATTTACAAGAGTACCATTTTCCATTGGAAGAAATAAATCAAAATTATTATTAATAGCTTCCCATAATTCTGGCAATCTGCTTTTTAATACTTTTTTCATTATTTACCTCCTTTTTTTACTGCAAAATTATCTTTATCTTCTAGAGTATATGATACCAATGGTGCTGGAGTTTCAGAATCAAGTCCTGCTTCCCATGTTCCATAAGTTTCATTAATATCTTTTATTATTTTTCTATTTAATAAATCAAGTCTGATATGAGCAGGACATATTCTTGCACATTCTCCACAGTCCACACAGTTTCCAGCTACATGGTAAGCTCTTGTTAAGTGGAAGAATCCATTTTCAGGAGCTACATTAGCTTTTCCTAAAACATTTATCTCATCATTATCAAATACACATTTTACACAACTGCATGCTGGACATATATTACGACAGGCATTACATCTGATACATCTTGAAAATTCATTACTCCAGAATTCATATCTTTCATCAGCAGTCATATTTTCAAGTACTTTTACTTCTCTGAATCTTTCTTCAGGATCAATTTCAGAAGTTATTTCCTCCCCCAGTAATTCATCATATACCACTGGAGTAGGGTGAAGACAAGTTTCACATTTTGTATATTTATTATTTTTAGAATCAACCATTCCACGGCATGGAACTCCCCATATATAAATTTTTTCTCTGTCTATTCTATGGTCTTTTAATAGCTGGTTTAATCCTAATGAATCGCATCCTTTTAAAAATATTCCAATTTTTTCATATTTCTGTGTTTGCTCCATAAGGTATTTGCTCAGGTTATTTATACAGTAAACATCTAATACAAGTTTGTCAGCCTGTTCAGCATCAGTGATGAAAACTGGTATAGATTCAAATGAAAAGTCTCCTTTTTCCCAACCAATTACCATTTGGACTTTATTACTTGAAAGTGCTTCTTTAGCTATTTCTCTAATTTTTTCAGTCATTATTTCCATCTACCATCCCTCAACTTTTTATTTGGTCCAAGTCTATGAACGTTTTCCAATACTTCATTCATTACTGTAGCAAACTTATTTGCTTCTGCAGCTGATATCCAGTCTATTTTGAAACGTTCTTTTTCTATTCCCATATACTCAAGAAGATTGATGAATACAGAGAAACGACGTCTTGTGTAATAGTTTCCTGTTGAGTAGTGACAGTCCCCTGGGTGACATCCTGCAATGACTACTCCATCTGCACCTTTTTGGAAAGCACGGATTATGAAGTTAGTATTTACTCTGCAAGAGCATGGAACACGAATTATTTTTACATTAGCAGGGTAGTTCAATCTGCTTGTCCCTGCTAGATCTGCACCTGCATAACTACACCAGTTACAGCAAAATGCAACTATCAAAGGTTTGAATTCTTCTTTTTCTACTTTTTCTACAGACGACATATTGCATCTACCTCCGCCATAATTTGTTTATTTGAGAATCCTCTAAGGTCAATTGCTCCTGGACGGCAAGATACTGTACATCCTCCACATCCTTGACATAGTGCATCATTTACTGTTGCTACTAATCTTCTTACAACTTTTCCATGATCTCTGATATCAGTCATTTTTAGAGAGATAGCATCATATGGACACATCTGTGCACATTGACCACATCCACTGCATAGGTCAGTATTTACAGAAGATATACAAGGGTTATTTACAAGTTTATCTTTGCAAAGCAGAATTATTGCTTTTGCTGCTGCTGCACTGGCCTGTGCTACTGTTTCAGGAATATCTTTAGGTCCTTGGCAAGCTCCTGCTAAATATATTCCTGCTGAAGCAGTTTCTACTGGTTTAAGTTTTGGATGTGCCTCTGTAAAGAAATTGTTTGTATCTGTACTGATGTTAAGCTTTCTTTTTAAAGCTACTGCATCATCCTTAGCTCTTGTAGCTGCTGCCAGTACTACCATATCAGCATCTATAACAACTGTCTGCCCAGTAAGTGCATCTACACCATTTACCATTAATTTATCCCCTTCTGGGAATACTTTTCCAACCATACCTTTGATATATTGAACGCCATATTCTTCGACTGCTCTTCTTTGGAACTCATCAAAGTTTTTACCAGGCGTTCTCACATCTATATAGAATACATATGCCTCAATATCTGGATATTTATCTCTAAGAAGCATTGCATGTTTTGCTGTATACATACAACAGATTTTTGAACAGTAAGGTTTTCCTCTGTCACTTGTATCTCTTGAACCAACACATTGTACAAAAACTACTTTCTTAGGTTTTGTATGATCTGAAGGTTTAAGGAATTTTCCATGAGTAGGTCCTGCTGCATTTGTAAGTCTTTCAAATTCCAGCGAAGTTATTACATTAGGGTGAGAATAATTATATTCACCTAACTTCTCAAGATTGATAAGGTCATATCCAGTAGCTACTACTATAGCTCCATATTTTTCTTCAATAATTTCATCTTTTTGAGTAAAATCTATGGCTTTTGCCATACAAAGTTTTTCACAGATCCCGCATTTTCCAGTTGCCATTTTTATACATTGAGTACTATCGATTACTGGTACATTAGGTACTGCCTGTGCAAATGCTTTATATATAGCTCCTCTTTTAGTTAGATTTTCTTCAAATTCATTTCCTGCTTTTCTTGAAGGACATTTTTCAACACAGATTCCACACCCTGTACATTTATCCATATCTACATAACGAGCTTTTTTCTTTATAGATACTGTAAAGTTTCCTACATAACCATTTACAGCTTCTATTTCACTGTATGTGTGTAAAGTGATGTTTGGATGCATAGAAGCATCAACCATCTTAGGTGTCAAAATACATGCTGAACAGTCAAGTGTAGGGAATGTCTTATCTAACTGAGCCATTTTTCCACCTATGCTTGGCTGCTTCTCAACTATATCTACTTTGAATCCAGCATCAGCTATATCAAGTGCTGTCTGTATACCAGCAATTCCCCCTCCAATTACTAATGCTCTTTTTTCTACTCCACTCTCTCCAGATACCAATGGAGCATTAAGAATAGCTTTTGCCACAGCAGCTTTTACAAGTGCTATTGCTTTTTCTGTTCCCTGCTCTTTATCTTTGTGTACCCATGAACAGTGTTCTCTTATATTTGCTATCTCAACAAGATATGGATTCAATCCAGCTTTTGCAGCTGCATTACGAAATGTTGTTTCATGCATTCTAGGAGAACATGAAGCAACTACTACTCTATCTAAGTTATGCTCTTTTATAGCATCCTTTAATAAATTTTGCCCTATCTCTGAGCACATATATTGATAATTTGTTGAATAAACTACTCCAGGAATATCTTTTGCTACTTCAGATACTCTTTCTACATCTACAGTACCTGCTATATTATTCCCACACCAACAAACAAAAACTCCAACTCTTTGCAATCTCTTTCCTCCTCACAAAACAGTTTATTTACTATACTTACGAAATGCACTAACAATGGCTTGTTGCGGCATCTTTTTATCTGACATTATTTCTGGTACATCCTCAGGAATCAATTTACTGCTTCCTTTTTTTCTTACAATAGTTAGACGAACTGCTTCCATCAATTTACAAAGATCTACATTTCTAGGACAACGAGAAGCACAAGTAAAACAAGAAGCACAAGTCCATATAGTTTTACTGTTTTTTATTGTTTCTACATCTCCCATTTGCAGATGTCTTATTACTTGATGAGGAAGTATGTCCATTCCATCAGTAGCAGGACATCCAGCAGAACATTTTCCACACTGCATGCAATTTGCTGTTTTTTCCTTACTGATTTCCTCTATCGTAAGTACATCTTTTCTATCTTTATTGAAAACTACTTTATCTCTTTCCAATTTTTCCTCCCTGTCTTTAGAAATATCCTACTTAACTCCTAAAGCTTCAGCTAAAATCTCTGAAAAATAACTTACAGATGCTGTATCTTTAAGTTCCAAGTTATACTTGCACAAAGGACAAGCTGTTACAATTTCCTCTGCTCCATTATCTAAAGCTGATTTTATTATCTTACTGCTCATTTTCTCTGTAAGTTCTTTATTATTTACAGCAAGATAAGCTCCACAGCATTCTGTTCTATATGGGTAAAGTACTGGAGTTCCTCCAAGTGCTTTTATGAAATTTTCTATTATTGCTGGATTTTCTGGATCATCAAAGTTCATTGCTTTTTTAGGTTTTAAAAGCATACATCCATAATAAGCTGCTATTTTACGATTAAGAGGTTTTACCACTTTCTCTGCTATCTTATCAAATCCTATTTCATCTCTTAACATTTCAAGATAGTGAATTACTTCTCCTTCTCCTGAGTAGTCATTTTCTAATTGAAGATAATTATTTACTTTTTTTCTCATATCTTCATTAGATTTTAATTCTTCATTTGTTCTTTTTATCACATGATGACAAGCAGAACATATAGTCACAAGTTTCTCTCCCTTAGCATAAGAAGCTGCTAGACTTCTTACTGAAGAAAGTTTTGTAGCAATTTCATCTGAACCTAGTGGAAATACAGCCCCACAACATTGCCAATCTTTCTGCTCTTCTAATTCTACACCTAGAGCAGCTGCTGAATCTAAGGCATATTTCTCAAGGTCTTGTGCTTTAGTTTTTAAAGTACAACCAGGGTAATAGCTAAATTTCATTTCTTCTCTTCCCTCCCTATTCATTAAATTAAATTTCTTTAATTCCTATGTTTTGTAAAAAAACTTTTTATTTACTGTATTTTTTAAAACCATTTTTCAATTTATGAACTATTTTAGAAATCAAAGTTTTAATTATGGACTTAATATATTAATATATTAATATATTTATAATATATTGTGCACGATATGTCAAATGTTTTTTTATTTTTTTACAGATTTTTCCACTGATTAAGAAATAATATTTTCTTCACTAAAAAAAATATTATGAGAAAAGTCCAGCATATTTGACATTAAAATAAATCTCAATTTAAAATATAATAAATTTTTAGAGGGATTTCATCTCTTTAATTTTTCCTTGGAGTTTAAAATTAAAAAATTTAATATCAATTTTTTAACTATTCTTTTTCTTGAATAACAAATGTCAATTTTACTTTTAAAACCTTTCAAAAAAATTAATTACAAGGAGTTCATAACTTTTTCAATTATATTGCAGAATATATAATAAGAAAGAATAATTGTAGTTAAATTATGACTGAAAAAAAGCTAGACTAGATTTTAGAAATTATCATGCATAGAAAAATTCAAATTTTTTTTAGATTTTAATTCCTCATTTATTATATTTATTTCTTCTAAAAAACTAACATTTATATATTTTTGTAGTCCAAAATTTGACTTGTTTTTCTATTTTTGTTATAATTGATTATATATAGAGCTTTTTAGAAGGAGAGATACTATGAAAAATCCATTACTAATAGAAGATATTGAATTTATAGAAAGTAATATAGAATCTTTCCAAGAACATGTTGGAAACAGTTTCAATCATTATATGAATGAATGGCTTTCTGACAATGTAAAATTTAATTTCTGGGCATTTTTTCTTGCTCCTTTCTGGTTGGGATACAAAGGTCTTTACGAATATGCTATTCTATATATAATATTTATTAATGCTACCTCAGATCATCTTCCATCAGTTTACTTGGCATTTCTTTTTCTTTTTCCTACCTACTTAGGTTTCAAAGGAAATATCTTATATTTTGAAAAGGTAAAAAATAATATAAAAAAAGGAAGACAAGTAAGTGGAGGAATGATAGGAGTTCTTATAGTTATTCTATTCCAACTGTTTATTTTTAATGTCTTTTACAACTAAATATTATTAATTATGACAAATAAAAAATGAGTGGCTTATAGGCAGATTTAATTCCCCTGTTTAATCACTCATTTTTAAATTACTTATTATTTTTATAAAAATCTCTCATTTTATGTGTAGCTATATATGCATATCTTGTTGGAAGTGGTATATGACTTTCTTTTTCAACCAGCAGCATTATTATTTTAATGGCTGTTTCTAATTTCATACAATTACCTACAAATACAAATACTAGTTTTACTCCTTTATGAGTTTTTAAAGATGCACTACATACTTTATTTTTACTATATCTTATTTAAAATAAAATGGATATTCTTCAATAAAGTATTCAAGTTTTGCTGGTAATCTCGAAAAATGCTCATTAAGCAGTTCATGAACTTTATCTTTTTTCTTGCTTTTAATAATGTCTAATATCTTCAAATGACTCTCTTGAATAAAATTATCTTTTATCTTATTAGACGAATTTAATACTCTCACTCTTTGATAATCAAAAAAATTGTCTGTAGTTACTTTAAATAAGTCTTTATATCCTACTCCCTCAAATATCATTTGGTGAAACTCCACATCAAGTTTATGAAATTCAACATAATCTCTAGTAGTATCAAGAATAAATTTCTGCTTTACAAGATTATCTTCTAACCTTTTCAAATGCTCTTTTGGAAAATTATCACAAGCTAGTTGTATCATTTTCTCTTCCACACAAATTCTTAACATTCTTCCATCTTCAAATCTATCTTTATCTATTTTAGTGACAAAAGTTCCACTTTGAGGAAGAGTTTCTATTAATCCATCATGCTTTAAAAGAATAAGTGCCTCTCTAATAGGTGTACGGCTCATATTAAGAGAATGGAACAAATCAATTTCACGAAGTTCCTCTCCTGGTTTTAAATCAAGTCTAAGTATATTCTCCTTCAATATTTTGTATGCAAAACTAGAATTTGTTTTACCCATTATATCGTCGTATATCTTCAGCACAAAATACCTCTTTTCTTAAAGTTAATTTATTATCTCTTGTTATACTCTAATACTTAATTAACTAATTGTCAAGAGGCTTAAACCATTGAAATAATATATCATACACAAAAGAAAGAAAAAATATTATCTCAAAATCTAACTAAATGACAATTATTTTTTCAAAATTTTATTATTAAGATATATAATTTTTTTGCATATATTCTCTGCTCCTACAATATCACTTACAAGACATATCCTTTTAGCCCCTCTATTTATTATTTCATCTATATTATAATCCTTTATTCCTCCTATAGCTATAAATGGTAAATAAAGATTCTTTACAGCAAATTCTAAATATTCCAATCCCACTGGAGCAGTATCTTTTGTTGTTGTTGGAAATATAGGCCCTACTCCAATATAGTCTACATCTTCATTATTGTATGCCTCCATCCCCTGTTCTTCAGAATGAGTAGATAAACCTATAATTTTATTCTCTCCTATAAGCTTTCTCACATCAGCTGGCTTCATATCCTCCTGTCCTACATGTACTCCATCAGCATCTACCAGCATAGCAATAGCTACATCATCATTTACTATGAAAAGCACATTGTTTTTTTTGCAGAGTTCTCTTATAACTTTTGCCTCTTCCACTTTTTCTCTTGAATTTTTTCTTTTATCTCTGTATTGAACTATTTTAATTCCACCTTTTATCATTTCCTCTACACATTGATAATTACTTTTTCCATTGGCAAAATTATCTCCAGTTATTCCATATAATCCTTCTGGTATATCTTTTCTATTCCTCAATATATCCACCTCTTTTTAAAGCTATCTCTGCCATAAGAGCAGATATTACCCCCACTTTATGAGAATATGTTTTGTATATAGAAATATCTTTTTTAAAATCTCCTACTATGTACAGATTCTTTCCTGCTTCTTTCACTTGGATTTCCTTACAGTCATAACTGGCTATCCCTGAAGCAGATATTATCAATTTTCCTAAAGGATACAACTCTTCTACAAGCATACTTTTATACTCTTTTTTATCAAAGCCTTCTATTATTATATCACAGTCTTGAAAAAATTCTTTTATATTCGCTCTTTCAAATTTAATGATTTTATATTGAAAATCACCATTAGGGTTTATCCTTTTCAAATTTTCATATAACATCTCTGCTTTATATTTTCCTAGCTGATCTTTAAAATAAAACTGTCTGTTGAGATTTGATTCCTCAATGACATCAAAATCTCCAAATTTTAATTCTTTTACACCTGATCTCACAAGATGAACAGCGGTATTAGAACCTATTCCACCTGTTCCTGCTATTCCTATTCTCATACTAATGTCTCCCAGTCTTTATATACTACTTCCAAACCTCTTCCTCTTATAGCTCTCACTATCTCTTCTACATCTCTGTTGTCAGTTATATCAAATTGAGCTGTAGATTCATTTTCATGTGAATATCCTCCTACTTCTGTTTTTGAACCAGCAGAAAATTTAGTTACTCCCAAGGCTACAATATTATCTCTCATTACTGCACTCTCTCTAGTTGAAAGAGTTATCCCTGCCTTTGGCTGAAATATTCTGTTAGCAAGAAGTATCTGTACAAAAGTCAAATCATCTACTGCATAGCTGTCTTTCAAATTTCCTTCTGCTTCATTTACTCTTGGAAAAGATATACTGAATTCACTGTTAGGATAGTTTTCCATAAGATATTTCAGATGAAGTCCTGTCTTAAAAGCATCACTTCTAATTCCTCCCAATCCAAGCAAAGCCCCTATTCCAATAGTTCTAATTCCTGCTTTTGCACCTCTCTCAGGTGTATCCAGACGATATTTAAAGTTTCTCTTCTCTCCAGAAAGATGTACCTGTTCATATCTTTTTTCATCATATGTTTCTTGATATACAGTAAGTCCATCTAATCCGTCTTCTACTAAATATCTATAATCTTCTTCATCTAAAGGCATAACTTCTATTGAAACAGAGGAAAAATATTTTTTTAATACATCTATTCCACCTTTAAGGTATTCTTTATCCACTAATCCCTTTGCCTCTCCTGTAAGAAGAAGTATATTTCCTATTCCTGTCTTAGCTATTTCCTGTGCCTCATGTTCTATTTCTTCAAATTTCATATGTCTTCTTTTTATATGATTCTTTTTTGAAAAACCACAATAGACACAATTGCTTGTACAGTAATTAGAAACATATATAGGAAGATATAGCCCTATTACATTTCCAAAATGCTGTCTTGTAAGTTTTGCAGCTTTTACTGCCATTTCTTCCAGATGGTTTTGTGCTTTAGGAGAAAGAAGATTTAAATAATCATAAACACTTAATCTATTTTTCTTTATACTTTCTCTTATATCATCATCTGTAACATTAGAAAAATAGTTTTCAAAATCAAAATCTTTCCATTTTACAAGTTCATCATAATAGCTCACTTATTTGTCACCTCTGAAAAGAAATCCAGTTAATGGAGATGAGGCACTGGCATATTTCTTTTCCTCAGCAATTTTTGCAAGAAAAGCTTCTCTTCCAGCCTCTACAGCTAATGCAAAAGCTCGTCCCATTTTTACTGGATCCTGAGCTGTAGCTATTGCTGTATTTACAAGAACAGCATCACATCCCATTTCCATAGCTATTGCTGCATCAGATGGTCTTCCTATTCCTGCATCTACTATAATAGGCACTCTGTTGTTTTCCAGCATCATTTCAATAAGAGGCTTAGTTACTATTCCCCTATTAGAACCAATAGGTGAACCTAAAGGCATAACTGCTGCTGCTCCTGCATCTTCCATTCTCTTTGCAGCTATAAGGTCAGGCATCATATATGGAAGTACAATAAATCCTTCATCAGCTAATATTTTTGTAGCCTTTATTGTTTCAGAATTATCTGGCATAAGATATTGAGAATCATTGATTATCTCTATCTTTATAAAATCACCGCATCCAGCTTCTCTTGCTATTCTCGCTATCTTTACAGCTTCCTCTGCTGTTCTTGCTCCTGACGTATTAGGAAGAAGAGTTATATGTTTAGGGATATAATTTAATATATTTTCTTTAGGATTTTGAAAATTTATTCTTCTTAATGCCATAGTTATTATTTGTGACCTGCTGGCTTCCAACATAGGAGCTACTAGATTTTTATCTGAAAATTTTCCAGTACCTGTAAGAAGTCTGCTTCCAAATTCATGTCCTTTTAATATAAACTTATCCATTTTACCTTCCTTTTTTCTATGATTATTGTGATAACTCATATGCAGAAATATAATTTTAGAATTTTTTCAGTAGAAAGATTTATTATTAATTTTATTTTCAAAATACAGACAAACAGTTGATAAATTATCATAATTCCACTGATATATCTCAGTAATTATAGCAGTTAAATCTAATTGTTCAATTGTTGAAAACTCTCTTTGCTCAAACATACTGTTTTTTTTATGTTCTATTCACTTAATTAACTATATAAATCTTTCTAATTTCCAAATTTCTAAAATTTAATCTTGTTTCTTAATCACCTATATTTTTAAATACAAGTTCGTATTTACTATTAAAATTTTAAAAAAGTATTATTGCAGCTACAAACAATTACCCTCCTGATACAAAAGAAAGCACTTCTACTTCTGCATTTTCAGATATTTCAGTATCTTCCCATCTATCTTTTTTTACTATTTCATCATTTACAAGAACAACTGCCCCACTGAGTTCTATTGACCATTCTCTTTCCAGTTCCATAAGAAGCTCTTTTACCGTGGATATTTTTTCTGATGAATAGTCCTTTCCATTTAAAAGTATATTCATTTTCTCTCCTTGTAATATTAATCTAAAATCTCATTACATCTTTTCATTGGGCAAAGGTCTCCACACATAGTACATACTTCCTCTTCTATAGGAGCAGAGGATGCTCTATATGCTTCTGCCTTTTCAGGGTCTATACATTCGCTGAACATTCCTTTCCAGTTAAGCTCTCCTCTAAATTTACTCATTCTGTGATCCCACTCTATAGCTCCTTTTAATCCCTTTGCTATATCAGCAGCGTGTCCAGCTATTCTCGATGCCATTATTCCCTCTTTCATATCTTCCAGAGTAGGCAGTCTTAAATGTTCTGCTGGTGTTACATAACAAAGGAAGTCAGCTCCAGATGATGCTGCAATAGCTCCCCCAATAGCAGCTGTAATATGATCATATCCAGGAGCTATATCTGTAACTAAAGGCCCTAATACATAGAAAGGTGCATTATGGCATAATTTTTTCTCAATCTGCATATTTGTTACTATCTCATGCATAGGTACATGTCCCGGTCCCTCTATCATTACTTGTACATCTTTTTCCCATGCTCTTTTTGTAAGTTCCCCAAGTATTAAAAGCTCCTGAATCTGTGGTGCATCTGTTGAATCATGTATACTTCCTGGTCTAAGTCCATCTCCCAGACTAAGTGTAACATCATATTTTCTACAGATATCAAGGAGTCTGTCATAATGCTCAAAGAAAGGATTTTCTTTATCATTCAGCATCATCCATTGGAAAAGTATAGAACCTCCTCTGCTTACAATTTTAGTTAATCTTTTATTATTTTTTAATCTATCTACACAAGTTCTGTTTAGTCCTGCATGAATAGTAAGGAAATCAATTCCATCTTCACAGTGTTCCTCTACTACTCTGAATAACTCCTCTACAGACATATCTTTTATATTTTTTCCAAGCTTTGCAACAGCGTCATACATAGGTACTGTTCCAAGCATAACTGTTGATTTCTCCACAAGCTCTCTTCTGAATTTCTTAGTATCTCCAAAAGTACTCAAGTCCATTATTGCATCTGCTCCATACTCAATGGCTTTTTGTACCTTTACCATCTCACCACAGTAATCACAGCAATCCTCTGATACTCCAAGATTTACATTAACCTTAGTTTTAGTTCCTTCTCCAACAGCTCTTGGATAAAGACTTTTATGGTTGATATTAGCTGGTATAACAACTCTTCCCTGAGCCATTTTCTCCATAAGCTCTTCTCTTGTCATATTTTCATCTTTTGCTACTATCTCCATCTCTTTTGTGAAGATACCTTTTTTTGCTGCTTCCATTTGCGTAGAATACATATTTTTCCTCCTAAGATTTTTTTATTCCTGAGCTATAGGGCAGAAAATAAAAAATGCCCTATACCAAACGGTATAGAGCAGTATGCTACTTTCTGCCAGATAATTCTAACTAAGGCTGAAAAGATAACTTGCTTCCCTCCGCTGGTACTATCCAGATCAGGTTCCAAGGGTCAGGTTTTATCCTTCTCAGCTTTTCAGCTCCCCTAGCAATTTTAATTATTATTTTCTTTTTTACGATTATATTCCTTAAAAACAATTTTGTCAAATTTTTTCTTTTTTCTCACACACTATTGAAAATTCCTTAAAGTAAAATGTTCTTTCCTATTTAAATTCTCCTTCTCTCCTATTATATTCTTCCAGTCCTTTTTTAACTACACCAGATAATCCAATAAGTGCAATTATATTAGGTAGTACCATAAGTCCGTTGAACATATCAGCAAGTTCCCATACTAGCTCCACTTTTAAAAGGCAGCCTAGAAATATGAAAACTAAAACCACATATGAATATATGTCCACACTTTTCTTACTGGAAAAAAGATATCTGATATTTGCTTCCCCGAAGAAATA
>ERZ791682.612-NODE-612-length-17388-cov-2.68194_pt1 | contig 17388 bp, 13 predicted proteins | sample MGYA00509958_ERZ791682 | MGnify/ENA primary metagenome ERZ791682 (study PRJEB30046, sample SAMN00715194) | human gut metagenome | study: EMG produced TPA metagenomics assembly of the A metagenome-wide association study of gut microbiota in type 2...
ATATTTAGTTATAGAAGTAAGTATAAGCTTAGCTCCATATCCAGTGTATTTTCTAGCTGTTTCATCATCAGTTACAAAAATTCCTGCTGTTTTTCCTTTAGCTATAATTTTGCTGATAGTTTCCTCTATAATTCTTTCCATTTCTGGATGTGAATTTGGAATTCCTAAAGATGCTGCTAAATCATTTGGTCCTATAAAAAACATATCTATCCCTTCCACTTCTAATATTTCATCCAAATTTTCTATAGCAGCTCCTGTTTCCAGCTGAATACTTATAAAGACCTCTTCATTTGCCTTTTTCAGAAATTCAGTCTTATCTTCTATAAGACCATATGATGATGCTCTTGTAAAATATGCTATTCCTCTTTCACCCTTTGGTGGATAAAATGCTGATTTTAAAACTTCTCTGGCATCTTCAGCTGTATTTATAACAGGAACAAGAATTCCCTCTGCTCCCATATCCAGTACCTTATGAATCATATCTGGAGTACTGTTTGTACATCTTACAAGGACAGGAGTTCTCTGACATTGAGCTGCTCTTATCATATCAAATATTGTTTCTTGATTCATAATCCCATGTTCATTATCAATAATAATAAAATCAAACCCAAGTCTTGAAGTATAGTCAGCAACATCTCCCAATGCAAAAGGAACAAATGTTCCAAACAGAGTCTCTTTCTTTAATCTTTTCTTTAAATTTTCCATATTTTTTATATGATAATTACAGAAATTACCATACTCCTCCTCATGTTTTAAATTTTATTTATATATCTTTCTATTAGTTATATACTCTTCTTTTATTTTCTGCAGTATTTTTTCATCATTAATTATGTCATAAGCTGTTCCAGCAATAGCTTTTGCTCCATATATTACACAATTATGAGCCTCTTCTGATTTTCCTGCATTTATATATTCCTGAGAATGTGAAGATGTTCCTGTAGGAACAAATTTTACTCTGATACAGCTTCCTGGTATTTCATGCATAACATTACCAAAATCAGTTGAGCCAGTTTTTTCTCTAGGTTTTGTAATTCCAGGAATTCCTATAAGCTCAGCATTTTTCATGAAAAGATCATTTAATGACAGCACAGGTATCTTATTATCAAGAGATTTCCCTTCTGTCAGCTCATATTCTACTCCACTCATAATAGCTGCACCTCTGATTACATCTTTAAAACGTTCTACTACAGTATCAAGATATTCTCTCGAAAAAGAACGAAGTGAGAACTTACCTACTGCTTTTGCTGGAACTACATTCTCTGGTCCAGGTAATTCTTTGACAGTATAGTGCATACGTACATCATCTTTTACATGTTCTCTCATAAATTCTATTCCTTGAAAAGATAGAAGCAGAGCATCAAAAGCACTTCTTCCACTTTCAGGCATCAAGGCAGCATGAGCTCTCTTTCCATGATAAGTCACAACAAAAGATGATTGAGCCAAACATTTTATATCTGTGCAAGTATCTGGAGCTCCATGCATCATCAATGCTACATCTATATCTTTGAAATATCCTGCTTTGAGCATATTTAATTTCCCACCAAAAGTTTCTTCTCCAGGAGTTCCATAGACCACTATTGAAAAATCTTTATCTTTAATTATATTTTTTAATGCTGCTGCTGCTCCTACACAAGAAGGTCCCTGCATATGATGTCCACAACCATGCCCCAGTCCCTGCAATGCATCATACTCACAAAGTATTCCTATTCTTGCTCCACCATTTCCTTTATTATACACAGCTCTGAAAGCTGTTGGTAAGCCTGCTATTCCTCTTTCCATCTGAAAACCATTTTCTTCTAAATAGTTTGTCAATACCTCTGCTGCCTTTATCTCGTTTCCATCACACTCTGGATTATCAAAGATAAAATCTGACATCTCTATTAACTTCTTTTTCTCTACTTCTATTTCCTTAAATAACTTTTCTTTCATTTTTTCTCCTCTTTTTTACATTGGTCCTAATTTTATAATTTGTGCTATTATAATCATAACTGATCCTACTACTAACCATAGGATAAAACATTTCCACATAAATTTCATCCAACGATCATAAGGAATATTAGCTGCTCCTATTATTCCCATTAATGCAGTTGATGTAGGAAGAATATAGTTACAGAAACCATCTCCAAAGTTAAATGCTAAAATTGTAGTCTGTCTTGTCATTCCAATTAAGTCAGCTAAAGGAATCATTATAGGCATAACTACTGATGCCTGCCCTGAACCTGATGTTATAAATACATTTATTATTGTATTAGCAATCAACATTCCTACTCCCTGCAGATAGAAAGGAATAAGATTCAACACTTTAGCAAGGGAATGAACAACAGTATCAATGATCTGTCCATCTGCCATTATACTACCTATACTTCTTGCAAGTCCAATTATAAATGCTGCTCCCAACATTATTTTACATCCATTTAGAAATTCTTTACATATTGTATTAGCATCAAACCCAGCTATTATTCCTACTACTATTCCTAAAGTAAGAAAAATACAAGACTGCTCTTTTAAACTCCAACCAAGTAGTATACATCCATAAACTATTGCTCCCAATGCTACTACCAAACATAAAATTATAGTCCATTTACGTCCATCCATCTCTCCAAAATTTTCTAAATTAGTGGTTTCTTTAAGTTCGTTTTTCAGGTCTAAATCATACATAGGAGAAATCTCTGGATTTTTTCTTACTTTCTTTGCATATCTTACCAGATATATATTTGTTGCTATAAAATATACTATAAAACATATAGAACGATATCCTATTCCTGAATACAAAGGAAGATCTGCTATTTTTTGACTAATTATTGTTGTACTGACATTGAGAGTTCCTGTAGAAAAACCAATAGCTCCTCCCAATAGAATTATAGCTACTCCACAAATAGAATCCAATCCCAATGCCAATGACATCATTACCATTACAGGAGCAAAGGCAATAAACATATTTACTCCTTGAGTTGTGCATATAAGTCCAAATACTAAAGTAAGAATAGGAATAAATACACCTATATGATTAGAAAATTTCTTTGCCAGTTTAGCTATTACTGTTTGAAGAGCTTCACTTTTAGTCAGCATATGAAATGCTCCCCCTGAAAATAGTATTACCAATAGAAGATCTATATTTTTAATAAAGGCTTCTACTATATACATAGGAATCATTAATGGATTCACTGGAGTATTTTTTATATAATTAAATTTAGTTGGATCTATTACTTTTATCCCTTTTTCATTAGCATATCTTGCATATTCTCCCCCTGGAATAATCCAAGTCAAAACTACTGCAGTCACTATAATAACAAAAATAATAACAAAAGTGTGTGGCATTTTAAACTGTTTTTTAGGCTTTTCTTTTCCTTTTTCCATAACTTTTCTCCTCTTTCCTATTTTTTTGTATTAAAACCATGCATAGTTTTGTATTGCTTTTTTAAATTAAAATTATTATAATACAATTATAACTATTAGTCTAATTTAAAATTGTTTTATTTAGTATAGCCTAAAGCTATATTTTACTAAAAGGAGAAAGATTATGGACTTAAGAGAACAAGAATATGTTACAGTTTTGGCTAAACATGGAAATATTACAAAAGCAGCTGAAGAATTATATGTTTCCCAGCCTACTCTTAGTATTTTTCTAAAACGTCTGGAAGAGAGAATGGGAATAAAGCTATTTCAATATATTGGAAAAAAAATGGTTCTTACCCAAGCAGGAGAATTATATGTAAAAAGAGCAAAAGAACTTCTTATAATCCAAAATCAATTTTTAGGAGAACTTTCAGATTTAGTTGCTGGATATACTGGTAGAATAAGAATTGGAACTCATATTCGTCGTACCAGCTTTTTCATTCCAGAATTACTTGTAAAATTTGAAAAAAGCTATCCAAATATAGAGATTGTTTGTTCTGAAACAAGTAGTGAAGAAATGGAAAAAATGTTATTAGAAGGTGAATTAGATATTATCTTTACAAATAAGTTAATGTCCCTTGATAAGCTAAATGTTATTTCTATCTATAAGGATAAACTTCTTCTTGCTATTTCTCCCAATAATCCTGCCTGCAAGTATGCTGTTAAAATTAAAGATCATGAATACCCATGGTTAGATTTAAATCATGTAAAAAATAATAGATTTATAATTCAAGATATTGAACAAGCTACAAGAACTTTTACTAATAAAGCTTTGGCACATGCTAAAGTCAATCCTGAAAAGATTTTTGTTATCAGAAATATGGAAGCTGCTTCTCAACTTGCTGCTGAAGAATATGGTGTTGCCTTTACTATGGCAAGTTATGCAAAATATTTTTCTTACTACAAACCAGTGAATTTCTATGAAGTGGGGGCTCCTGATTTTTTTGTAAATATTTGTGTTGCCTATAGAAAAGATTTTTATCTTCCTACATATATTCAAGATTTTATTTCCTTGATTAGAAAAACCTTTGTATAAAAAAGTTTTAAAATATATGTCTGTTTTTTATAAAACATTGGAGGGAAAATATATGATAGATAATAACACTTTATTGAAAGAAGGATTAGAAGCTTTTTCTAATTTTATAATAATAAATGCTGATGGAGAAGTAGTTTATCTAAACAAGGTCTATGCCCGACTGCTGGGAATTGACCAAAAAGACGCTATTGGAAAGAGAGTGGATAAAATCATCCCCAATACAAGACTGCTTAATGTTATAAATACTGGTATTCCTGAAATAGGGGCAGTAATGAATCTCTTTGATCATGAACATAATAAAAATATAACACTAATTTGCAACAGATATCCTATTATGTATGAAGATAAAATTATAGGAGCAGTAGCTATGACTACTCTAAACAATATGTCAGAAGTGAAAGCTCTAGAAAAGGAAATAACAAAAATTAAAGAAGAAAACAGAAAAATTAAAAAACAGCTGGAACATTATCAGCAAACTTCAAATCCTTTGTCGCGAGTAATTGGAATATCTTCTGAAATAAAGAAATCAAAAGATCTAATAGAAGAGTATGCAAAATCTAATTTCCCTATACTTATAACTGGAGAAACAGGGGTAGGAAAAGAAGTTTTTGCTGATGCAATTCAATATTTAAGTAATCGAAGCTTGAACAACTATATAAAAATAAACTGTGCTTCTATTCCAAAGGACTTGCTGGAAGCTGAATTATTTGGTTATGAAGAAGGAGCTTTTTCAGGAGCTAGAAAAGGTGGAAAAATTGGAAAATTTGAATTAGCAAATAATGGAACTATTCTATTAGATGAAATAGGAGAGATGCCCCTTTCATTACAGGCAAAATTACTTCGTGTCCTTCAAGAAAAAGAGATAGAGAGAGTTGGAGGGCTGGAGACAATAAAGTTAAATATAAGGATCATCTGCTGTACAAATTCTGACTTGGAATATCTGGTAAAAGAAAAAAAATTCAGAGAGGATTTATATTATCGAATAAATGTAGTGGAACTCGATATTCCACCTTTGAGAGAGCATATAAAAGACATCCCCATTCTATGCAAATATTTTATAAATAAATTTAATGAAGAAGAGTATTTTGAAATTAAAGAAATCTCTCCTCAAGTATTAGAGATATTTAAAAAATATGACTGGCCAGGAAATGTAAGGGAATTAAAACATGTTATAGAAAGAGCAGCTTTTTTATGTAAAGGTGACAGTATTGAATTAAAAGACTGTCAATTTTTTCTGGATAAGATAAACACTTCTAAAAATTCTGTAAAAAACAAGAGTTCTCTAAAAAATATAAAGAATGACAGTGAAAAAAATGCAATAATTGAAGCTTTAAAAAAATCTAAAAATAATAAAACAAAAGCTGCTGCATTACTGAATATAAATAGAAGTCTGCTCTATTTTAAAATGAAAAAATATGATATTGAGCAATGACACCTGTTAATAACAGCAACACTTTGTCCTAGAAATAGGACTTTTTTCATTTTATAAAAAATAATTTTTCTGAAATAAAGGTATATTTTGATTGGCATAAAAAATGCTTATATAATACTAACCTCTATTCACCATATCACCAAAATACAACATCTCTATAACATAAGCAAAGAATAGTATAGTAGTAAAGTAATTGGAGGTATCCTATGATTAAAAATATAAGTGTAATTGGTGCTGGAACAATGGGACATGGGATAGCAAATGCATTTGCTAGGTATGGCTATAAAATAAGTATGTATGACAGAAATAAAAAAAATCATGAAAATGTGATGGATGAAATAAAATCTGAATTAGAATTTATGGCAGAAGAAAAATATATAGATAAAGAATTAATAAATTCAACCTTATCTAATATAAAGATTTTTTCCAATTTAGAAGAAACAGTTAAAGATTCTGACTATGTAATAGAAACCATCTCTGAAGATGTAAAATCAAAACAAGAACTATTTAATCAATTAGATAAAATCTGTCCTATAGATACAATATTATCCAGTAATACATCAAGCTTATCATTATCAGAGATTACAAAAGATATTTCCAGTGAAAGAAAAAAACGTGTAATGATATGTCATTGGTATAATCCAGCTCATCTTATGCCTATAATAGAACTTTCATATTTTGGAAATATGTCTGAGGATATATTTTCAGATGTCTATGCTCTCTATATAAGTATTGAAAAGCAACCAATAAAAGTAAGAAAAGATATTTTAGGAATGATAGCTAATAGATTGCTTCATGCACTGGCAAGAGAGATTTTTTATCTTGTTGAAACAGAAGCTGCTTCATCAGAAGATATTGAAAAAGCATTAAAATATGGTCCAGGATTTAGAAGTGCTACAACTGGAATATTAGAATCAGCCGATTTAGGAGGATTGGATATATGGTGTACAGTGGAGGATAATCTTTTTAAAGAATTGAACAACTCTGACAGAGTCTGTGATTTAATGAAGCAAAAAGTTAAAGAAGGTTGTTTAGGTTTAAAAACTGAAGAAGGATTTTTTAAATATCCTAAGGATGAAAAAGAAAAAATAAGGAAAGATTTTTTTAGACGACTAATAATTCAGCTTAAAGCAAGTAAGAATTATTAAAACAGAGGAGGAATAAACATGAAGAAGACAATTATCACAGCAGCAATAACTGGAGCAGTACATATTCCAAGTATGTCTGAATATCTTCCTGTTACTCCACAGGAGATAATAGATGAAGCTGTGGCTGCTCATGAAGCAGGGGCAGCAGTAGTCCATATACATGCAAGAAAAGAGGAGAATGGTGAACCCACAGGAGATCCTGAAATAATGAAGAATATTGTAGATGAAATAAGAAAAAAATGCAATGTTGTAATAGGAATAACTACTGGAGGAGCTATTGGAATGTCTTCTGAAGAAAGACTTGCAGCTGTTCCTTCCTGTAAAGCAGAACTTGCTTCATGTAATGCTGGTTCTGTAAATTTCTGTTTTTCTCCTATTGCAGACAAAATAAAAGAACCAAAATATGGCTGGGAAATTCCATTTGTTAAAAATACATATAATCTTCCTTTTATAAATACTTTTCAAGGAATAGAAGATTATATAAAAGTTATGAAAGAAAATGGTACAAAGCCTGAATTTGAAGTATATGAAGTAGGAATGATAAATAATATCGCATATTTTATGAAAAAAGGCTTATTAAAAGGTCCTGTATATATTCAATTTGTTTTGGGAATTATGGGGGGACTTCCTGCTACAGTGGATAATCTTCTATTTTTATACAATACAGCAAAAAAACAACTAGGAGATAATTTTGTATGGTCATGTGCTGCAGCTGGAAAAGATCAATTTGATATAGTAACAGCAGCTGTTATTCTTGGGGGAAATGCAAGAGTTGGAATGGAAGATAATCTATACATAGAAAAAGGAAGACTAGCAAATTCAAATGTAGATGGAGTAAAAAAAATAAAGGAAATCATAGAATTATTAGGAAAGGAAACAGCTACATCAGATGAAGCAAGAGAAATTCTTCTTGCTGAATAAAATTCATCTAAAATAAAAAATATCTTGGAGGTAAGACATGATTAAAAAATTAACAAATTTCTGTACAAACATGGTACAGGCATTTTTACCTGATCCTTTTATTTTTGCATTAATATTATCAGCAATAGTATTTTTATTAGGAGTACTGACAAATGGAGAAACACCATATCAAATGGTATTGCATTGGGGAAATGGATTCTGGGGGTTTTTAGGATTTTCAATGCAGATGGTACTTGTAATAATATTTGGAAATTGTTTGGCAACTGCTCCAATTTTTCATAAACTGGTAAAAAAACTTGCTTTAATTCCAAAGACTCCAAAGCAGGCAGTCGCATTTGTTACTTTTTCAGCAGCTATAGCTACTCTGATTCAATGGGGATTTGGATTAGTAATTGGAGCTATTCTTGCAAAAGAAGTTGCAAAAACAGTAAAAAAAGTGGATTATCCTCTTTTAATAGCATCTGCATATTCAACATTTATGCTATCTGTTTTAACTAGTTCAATCACATTGAAAGCAGCAAGTAATGTAGATGAGCTTACAAAAATAACTGGGGGAACAGTTACTCAACTTATTTCTCTGGGAACTACAAGTTATCACATCACTACTTTAATAGCCCTTTTAATAATGCTTATTACTCTTCCTTTGTTAAATGCAGCTATGCATCCTAGTGAAGAACATACAAAAACTATTGATGCAAATTTATTAAAAGAAGAAACTGTAGTAATGGAAAGGCCTGAAAAACCTACTGTGGCTCAACGTCTCGAATACAGTAAAATCATACCAATATTGATATTTATCTCAGGAATCACTTTTGTAATAAATCACTTTTTCATCCTTGGTAAAAGTCTTAATATTGATATAATGAATTTCATTCTTCTTATATTTGGAATTTTACTACATAAAACACCTATCAACTATATACAGGCTGTTGGAAATGCTGCAAGAAATTCAGCAGGAATTATATTACAGTTTCCGTTCTATGCTGGAATTATGGGAATGATGACAGGATTAAATTCCACTGGAGTATCAATAGCAGGATTGATATCTGAAAAAATGGTAGCTCTTTCTTCACCTCATACATTTCCACTGTTATCTTTTGGAAGTGCAGCTATAGTAAATATGTTTGTTCCATCTGCTGGAGGACAATGGGCTGTACAGGCACCAGTATTATTTCCTGCAGGACATGCATTGGGAGTAAGTCCAGCATTGACTACTATGTCTTTGTGCTGGGGAGATACATGGACAAATATGATACAGCCATTCTGGGCATTACCTGCTTTGGGAATAGCTAAACTTGGTGTCAGAGATATTATGGGATACTGTGTAATGGTATTCTTATGGACAGGAATTATTATTCTGGCATCAATACTTATGTGGACATATATATTTTAAAAAATCTTAAAACTAAAAGAGGGTGATTTTTGAATCAACCTCTTTTTTTTATATTCAATATGTTTTCTACATATAATTTAATCTTCTATAAAATTTACCTCTTTTATTTCTGATATTTTATTAACTTCTTTATAAAATCACTTGCAGGGTTTTTCAATATATTTTCTGGAATATCAAACTGTTCTATTAAGCCATTATTTAAAATCAGCACTTTCGTCCCCAATCTCAAAGCCTCTTCTACATCATGTGTCACAAATAGTATAGTAAGCCCTGTTTCACTTTGTATTCTGATTATCTCATCTTGTAAATTTTTACGAGTAATTTCATCTACTGCACTGAAAGGTTCATCCATGAGAAGAATATCTGGTGAGGCTGCTAAAGCTCTTGCAATCCCTACTCTTTGCTGCTGCCCTCCTGAAATCTCATCTGGATAATGTTCTAAAAGTTCTTCATCTAATCCCACAATTTTCAGCCATTTATGAACTGCCATCTTTGTTCTTTTTTTATCATTTCCATTAAGGAGAGAAGGAACATATGAGATATTCTGCTCCACAGTCATATGAGGGAAAAGTATACTTCCCTGAATAGCATACCCTATATTACGCCGTAAATCTACTGGATTGCTTTTCAAAATATCCTTTCCATCAATCAATATACTTCCCTCATCAAAACTAAGAAGTCTATTTACTAATTTTAAGAGAGTAGTTTTTCCACATCCTGAAGGTCCTAGAATTGTAACAAATTCTCCTTCTTTTATTTCCAAATTTATATCTTTGAGAATCTTTTTATCTCCATAACTTTTAGAAATATTTTTAAATATAATTTTATCTTTCATAATCTTACTCCTTCACATATCCTTTTTCAGTCAAAAATTTATGTGCCACATTACTAGGTTCCATCTTCATACTTTCAACCTGATAATTCATCTCTGCCATATCTTTGTCAGTTATACTGTTTTCAAGCTTTAAGAGAATATCTTTTAATTCTGGATGAGTTTCAAATACCTCTATTCTCACAACATTTCCAGCCTTATATGAAGGATAGAAAGAAAGGTCATCTTCAAGTACAACAATATCAGCATCTGCCAGCTGTCCATCTGTTGTAAATATATTCATAGCATCAATTTTTTCATCTTTTATAGCCTGATATTTCAATCCAATATCCATATCCATTGTAGATGAAAATCTCATGTGATAAGCTTTTGATAAAGCATCATATCCATCTTCACGTTCAAAGAAATCATACTCTGCTCCAAAAATTAGTTTGTCAGATACTTTTGCTAAATCTGAATAAGTCTTTAATCTATATTTATCTGCTGTTTTTTTATTCACTGCCAAACCATAAGTATTATTAAATCCATACATTCCATGCCATATCATATTAAAATCTTTCTGATACTTCTTATTCATCTCTTCAAAAAGCTTTTCTGTATAGATTCCTTTTTCTTTTAATACCTGATTCCATCCTGTTCCTGTATACTCTGGATATAAATCAAATTTTCCAGCTTCCATTCCCAGCTGAATATTAGTAGTTCCTCCTCCAACTCCAGATGTGAGCTTTACAGTTAAATCTGTATCATGTTCTATTAATTCCTTTAACATCTCTCCCAAAATATATTGCTCTGTCATAGGCTTTGTAGCTATATGAATTACATTTGAAACAGGTGTAAAAAATGCAGAAACGACAAATTTAATCAATATTGCAGTACCTATAACTCCCATAATAGCAGTATAGATATACTTGCTCTTTTTCCTTATTGACAATAATTTTTCTCCAAAATTAAGAATTGCATCAAAGAAAATTGCCAGAAAAGCAATAAGCAGACTTCCTGTCATAGTCATAATTGGATTATTTGTTGTAATTCCACGATAAATTGCTACTCCCAATCCTCCTGCTCCTATGAAAGAAGCTATCCCTGCCAGTGCAATTGTCATAGTAACCATACTTCTGAATCCTGAAAAAATAACTGGAAATGCTAAGGGAAACTTTATTCTAAAAAGAATCTGCCATGTTGTGCTTCCCATTCCCTTTGAAGCTTCTAATATAGCTGGAGAAACATTTGCAAGTCCAATATAGGTATTTCGTACCATTGGAAGCATTGCATATATAATAAGTGCAGTAATTGCCGTCTTGTTTCCTATACCTGAAAAGGGTATAAGGAATCCCAGCAGAGCAATAGATGGAATAGTATATAGAAAATTTACAACAGATAAAATAATCTTTGAAATATAACGAAATCTTTCAATAAAAATACCGATCCCAAGACCTATTACAGCAGCAATTATTACAGCTGTAAATGAGATATAAATATGCTGCCAGAGTAAATCTAAAAAGAAATTTTTTCGTTCTAATAATATTTTAAAAATTTGTATAATCATAGAAACTCCTTAATCTTTTTTTAATTTGATAAAGAGAATGACTTCTAAATAAAAATATAACTTTAGTTTTTTAGCCATTCTTACAAATAGACTTTGATATTTATACATATCAATTATGTTGTTATTTAAGTATAACATTTAAAATCTGACATCAGTATGTCATAGTTTAAAAATAAAAAATTAAGAAATTATAATAAATATGAAAAAAGATATAAATAGAAAAATGGTGCTGTATTAAAAAACAGTACCATTTTGCTAAATTATAAGTTTTATTCCCTTTAAACATTAAAATATATCTTTTTCGTCTACTCAGATATTAATTTTATAAACTCATTTGCAGCAGGAGTCAGAAATTTATTTTTTATATAAACATACTGTATCTCCCTTTGAATATCCTCTTCATCAAAATCAAGAGCTGTTACCAATCCACTTTCCAATTCTCTTTTTACAGAATTTACAGAAAGAATTGAAATTCCAATATTATTAATAACAGATTCCTTAATAGCTTCCTGATGACTGATAAAAAGTTTATTATTAAAATCAAAATTATATTTTTTAAATACCTTATCTAAAAATTTAGACTGAGATGAAGTTGGTTCTTTTGTTATATACAAGTCATCTGCAACATCAAATAAAGAGCAGGATTTCTGTCCAAATAATCTATGCTTATTTCCCACTATTAGTTTCAGATTATCATCAATATACTTATTAATAACGTAATAATTATCTTCTTCTACAATATAGTCTGAAAGAAAAATAAATTCCAGTTGATTTTTATGCAGCATATTCAATATATTTTTAGAAGAATTAATTATCATATTTATCTCTATTTTTGGGTATTTATTATGAAATTTTGAAATAAATTCAGGCATCAGATACACTCCAATAAAGTTTGTTGTTCCAAAATTTAAAGTTCCATGTTCTAAGTTTTCAATCTGCTTTATATACTCTCTTGCATTATAATAAGATGCCAACATCTCCTCTGCATATTTTTTAAAATATTCCCCCTGAACAGTGAGAAATATTTTCTTCCCAATACGATTAAAAAGAGGCACATTAAGCTCATCTTCCAGAGCCTGAATTCTTTTGCTTAAAGCTGGCTGTGAAATATAGAGTACTTCTGATGCCTTTGCAAAGTGCTTTATTTCTGCTAAAGTTACAAATGATTCTATTTTATCTATATCCATAAAAATCTCCTCCCATACAAATGATAACAAAAAGTTATCAAAATGTAAAGATAATTCGATTGCATTAATAAACTGAAATGTTTATAATAGATTCAACAGTAACTCATTAAATACAAAAATTACTAAAATCGATTTATTAGTAAATGTTAAAACAAAGGGAGGAAGAATTAAAATGTCAGTCACTCAAAAGAAAAATCTAGTACCCATACTCAGTACCATAGGGGCAGTTATTGTATTCTTTGTAATACTATTAATGCCTCTGCCTCAAGGAATGTCAGCAGCAGCTCAAAAAAGTTTAGCTCTGTTTACATTTGCATTAATAATGTGGATTGCTAAGCCAATTCCTATTTATCAAACTTCAATTATTATCATTTTGCTACTTCCATTAATTGGAGCTGTAAAAAAACAAAGTCAGGCTTTTGAAACTTTAGGTTATAGTATTATCTGGCTAATGGTAGCCGCATTTGTATTAACTTCAGCAATGAGTGCTTCAAATCTTGGAAAAAGAATTGCACTTATTCTAACAACTAAGTTCTCAAAAACTCCTACTCAAACATTAATAGTTTTTGTATTCATTAACTATATATTAGCATTCTTTGTCCCATCTACAACTGCAAGAGCTTCATTGATTGCTCCAATCATCTTAGTTATACTTGAAGTGTACAAAGCTGTTCCAGGAAAAAGTAATTTTGGAAAACTGATAATGCTTCAGGGAGTACAAAATAATGCCTTTGCTACATCAGTAGTAATGACTGCAACTTCAGCACAAGTATTAGCTCTTGGATTTATAAATGAACAGACTGGAGCAAGTGTTGGATATATGTCTTGGTTGTTAGGTTCTCTTCCTCAGGCTCTTCTTACTACTATAATCGCCTTTATTGTGGGACTTAAATTATACAGCCACAAAAATGAACTTGGAGATGTAATGAGTAATGCTACAATTTCATTGAAAAAACAACTGACTGATCTTGGACCTATGTCAACAAATGAAAAGAAAGCATTATTTATCTTCATGCTAACACTATTTTTATGGGCAACAGGAGATTACCAGCAAGCATGGTTTGGGTTTAAAATCAGTACTGAACAAACTGCTGTTTTAAGTATGCTTCTTTGCCTACTTCCTGGAATTGGAGTTATCACTTGGAAACAAGCAAGTATCAAATGGGACTTGATGGTATTCTCAGCAGGAGCTTATGCTGTAGGAAATGCTGTAGACAATACTGGTGGAGCTGCATGGGCCATTGATAAATTAATAAATATTATTGGATTGGATAAAATGTCTCATTCTCTAGTGGCAATCACTTTAATTTTTATAACTGTATTCAGCCATCTTATCTTTACAAGTAAAACAGTAAGAACAACTATCTTGATTCCAGCCATTATTGCATTAGCAAAACAGCTCGGTATGGACCCAGTGTCACTAGCTCTTGTTTGTTCTTTTGGAATAGCATATACAATTACACTGCCACCACACTCAAAAGTTAATACTCTATACTTTGGTACTGGGTACTTTGATGTTAAAGATGAACTTGTGTATGGATTAATTTCTTGTTTCATAGGATCATGCTCACTATCATTGATTTACTTCACATGGATAAAATTTGTTATATAAGGAGATAAATAATTATGGAAAGAAAAGTACTTTTGGCTATAGCAGATGGATTAGGAGACAGACCTTGTGAGGCACTTGGAAATAAGACTCCTTTAGAATATGCTGAAACCGAAACTTTAGATATGCTTGCAAAAAATGGGACAACAGGAATTATGGATTTATACAAAGCAGGAGTACCAGTAGGTACAGACCTTGGACATCTGATTCTATTTGGTTATGGAATTGAAGATTATCCTGGAAGAGGTCCTATTGAAGCTTTTGGAAAGGGAATGGAATTAATAGAGGGTGACGTTGCCTTTAGATGTAACTTCGCAACTGTTGATGATGATATGAATATAGTTGACCGTAGAGCTGGAAGAATCAGAGAGGGAACAAAAAAACTGGCAGACGCTTTAAGTGGAATGATGATTGATGGAATTACAGTTCTTTTCAAAGAAGCAACTGAACATAGAGCAGTTATGGTTCTTAGAGGGGAAAATTTATCTTCTGCTATCTCTGATACAGATCCTAAAAAAGAAGACCTTAAAATAAAAACTTCTACAGCAAAAGATGACAGCAAAGAAGCTGCTTTCACTGCTGATCTATTGAATAAAGTTATTGTAAAAGCTCATGAGATTTTGAAAAATCATCCTTTAAATATAAAAAGAATTGAAGAGGGAAAATTTCCAGCTAATTGTATTGTTACAAGAGGAGCAGGAAAAATGCCTAAAATAGAAAAAATAACAGAAAAATTAAAATTTAAAGCCTGTTGTATTGCTGCTGAAGATACAGTTCTAGGTGCCGCAAGATTAGCTGGATTTGAAACTGTAACTGACAGCAGTTTTACAGGAAATATTGATACAAATATTGAAAAAAAAGCAAAGGCAGCTGTGGGAGCTTTAAAAACTAATGATCTTGTAGTCTTACATTACAAAGCTACAGACTTAATGGGGCATGACAACAATCCTCAGGGAAAAGTTGAAGCCATAGAAAAATATGATAAAATGCTTAAAATTGTTCTTAACCTCATAAAAGAAGAAAAATTAAATGATGTAATTATTGCCCTTGCTGCTGACCATTCAACACCTTGTGAAAGAAAGGAACATAGTGGCGATCCTGTTCCTGTTGTTATAAATGGAAAAAGTATTAGAAAAGACTATGTTGAAAAATATGATGAAATTTCTTGCAGTCAAGGTGGGTTAAATAGAATTAAAGGTTCTGATTTTATAAGTATTCTGCTTGATTATTTAGAGTTAGTAGTTAAACAAGGAAATTAATTATTTTGAATTTAATTGATATTAAAAGTTATTATATAAAAAGGTGTCAGTCTTCAAAAGTTCTAACACCTTTTTTATTTTGGAAATACAATATCTATGACACTCATATATAAATAGATAAATATTTTCAAAGCAAATTGAAATTAGTGGATTTTTTAGTCCATAAAATCATAGTGAAAATTACAGATAAATCTATAATTTTTTCAAAAAGGACTCTCCATTATCTGGAAGTATTCTTCCAAAATATTCAGCTACAGTTTGCCCAATATCTGAAAGAGTCTTTCTTTCTCCTATATTTTTTCCACTTAATTTATTTTTTTTATAAACTAAAATTGGTACTAATTCTCTTGTGTGATTGGAATGACCAATATTTGGATCATTTCCATGATCTGCAGTCACTATAAGTATATCTTCCTCATCTAATAATTCCATAACTAATTTTAATTTTTTATCTACAACTTCAAGTCTATTCCCATATCTTACTGAATCTTCCTGATGTCCAGCTAAATCTGTTTCTTGTATATTAGCACAAATAAATCCAGTTTTATTTTCTTTAATCTCCTTAATTAGTCTGTCCATAATTTCATCACTATCTACACCAAAAATAGATTTCCCATTTAGATTCTCAACTATATCTGCAACCTTTCCTATTAAAATAGTTTTGGCTGCTCCTTCTAAAATCTTTGGCAACTGTACCCCACTATTGATTCCATATCCCATATGTTGTACTTTATATCCTTTTTTATAAACTCCAGACTTTGGAGCATTTATTCCTGCAAAAATCAAGTCTTTGCATTCATAGGCATCTTTTATATTTTCTAATGTTACTTCTTCACCACCAAAAGTTATAACCCTAGGAACTTTTACAGCTCTTCGTACAATTTTTCCTATCTTTAATAATTCATCATATCTTATGAGATCTAAAGCTCCAGTTATATTATAAACTTGTCCTAAGTCAGCTTCAAGATTATCCCCTACAGTGGCACACTTATTTATTATTAGTATTTCTTGTGGAGAACCAAATCTTTCAACTGAATAACCATACTCTTTAAGTTTTTTCTCTACTTCATCAATAGCTTTATAAAAAGGTTCAACTTTAGGTTTTTTAGGATAGGTTCCCATAAGTTCTTGATGTCCATAAAAAGTGTCACACCAAAAGTGCATTAAATTTGCTTTTCCGTACACAGCTTCCTTTGAATATTTTACATTTCCAATTTCTAGTTCTGCTGCATTGGCAATACCTAATCTTTCTAAATTAGGTATATATAAATTAGGATTGCTCTCCAATACACTTTTATATGTATTTGCTCCTATGTCTTGAGGTCGAACCATTTCTACATCTTTCATTTCACCAATTCCAAAACTATCTAATACCAATACTACAAATCTTTTCATAATTACATCTCTCTTCCTAAACTGTCATAAATACCTATAATTTTAGGATTTTTATCCTTTATTCCTTCAATCAATGCTACATTGCTTCTTGTAACAAATATCTGAGTTCTAAAAACTCCAATAACTGTTTCTCCTACTTTATTATTTCCACATATTTCAAAATAATAATCAATACTCTCCATAGTAGGAAACTCTATTGTTTCTCTTCTCATTTTTTCAAACTCTTTCCCTATC
>ERZ791682.619-NODE-619-length-17158-cov-2.37151_pt1 | contig 17158 bp, 12 predicted proteins | sample MGYA00509958_ERZ791682 | MGnify/ENA primary metagenome ERZ791682 (study PRJEB30046, sample SAMN00715194) | human gut metagenome | study: EMG produced TPA metagenomics assembly of the A metagenome-wide association study of gut microbiota in type 2...
CTTTGGTGGACACTCTGTAGAGAGAAGTCTTGTTCCTCAAGGGGCTACTGGAGTTGAAATGATATCTAAGCTTCTTGCTAAAGCTGAAGAATTAAATATTCCTATACTATATGAAACTCCTGCTACAGAACTTATAGTTGATAAGGGAAGAGTTACAGGAGTAAAAGCAGTAGATGAAGATAAAGAATATACATTCCTCGCTAAAAATGGAGTTATCCTAGCTACTGGTGGATTTGGTTCTAATCTTGAAATGAGAGTTAAATACAATAAAGATGTAGATGAAAATATTCTTTCTACAAACACAGTTGGAATAACTGGTGACGGAATAACTATGGCTGAAAAAATAGGTGCACTTCTTGAAGATATGCCATTCATCCAAACTTACCCTACTTGTGACCCTATAAGTGGAGCTCTTCTTTATTTTGGTGATGTAAGACTTATTGGTGGAAGTATTCTTATCAACCAAGAGGGAAAACGTTTTGTTGAAGAATTAGAAAGAAGAGATGTTATCTCTATGGCAATAAAAAATCAAACTGGAAATGCTGCTTACCAATTCTGTGATGAAGCACAAGTAAAAATAAGTGGAGTAGCTGAACATCATGAGGATGAAATGAATTACCTATTTAATAATAAACTTTTAGTGAAAGCTGATACTATAAAAGAAGCTGCTGATTTCTTTGGAATAGATGCTGCTGAACTTGAAAAAACTGTAGCAAAATATAATCAATATGCTAAAGATGGAAAAGATTTAGAATTTAATAAAAGAGGAAAACTTACTCCATTTGAAGCAAAAGGACCTTTCTATATCATGAAAGCTGTTCCTGCTGTACATCACACAATGGGTGGAGTAAAAATTGATGAAAATGCAAGAGTTATCAATACTAAAGGGGAAGTAATAAAAGGACTTTATGGAGCTGGAGAGGTTACTGGAGATATCCATGGTACCAATCGTCTAGGTAGTGACGCAATTGCTGATATTACAGTATTTGGAAGAATTGCAGGACAAAATGTAGTTAAAGATAATAAATAAAAATTCAATATAAATAATTAAGAATGACCTGAAATTATATTAAGTAAATGACTAAAAAATTAGATTAAGTTTTAGAAGTTATTTATATATTCTTTTCAAAAGGTCATTCTTTTTTTATTGAATTTATTTTTCTAAATATTTTTTAAAAAAAATAGATTTTTTCATTACAATTGCTATTGATATTATACAGTTTTTAAAGTATAATTAAATTAAGAATAGTAGTACATAAATGTACTACTTAAATATAGAGGGAGGAAGTTATGCAGGATGTAGTAGACAAACTTATGAATTTCGGTTTCACAAGAACAGAAGCTGTAGTCTATATAACCTTGCTTAAATCAGGAAAAACAAATGGTTATAAAATGGCTAAAGAACTAAATCTCTCAAGATCCACTGTTTATCAGGCTTTAGAGTCTTTATATAAAAATGGATATGTTTTTATGATTCCTAATGGTAGTAAAGAATATGAAGCAAAAGAGCCTGAGATAATTTTTGAAGAAATAGAAAAGAAATTTCATAAAAATGCTGAAAGTATAAAACAACAACTTAAAAATATAGAAAGACCTTTAAAAAAAGATTATTATCTAAGAATAGAAGGCTATGAAAATATTCTGCATACTCTTCACAGTATTATTAAAGATGCTGAAAAAGAAATATATCTGAATACAGATTTCAATCTTGAAATTATGGAATCTGATTTAAAGGAAGCAGCTAAAAGAGGAGTAAGAATTATTATATTTTCTTTTAATAAATTAGAAGATATTGGAGAAAATATAGAATATTATCATAAGACTGAATTAAAAGAAACTCATAAAAATCCAAAAAGAATTATGATGGTAACTGATTTATGCAATAGTTTTGTAGTGACTAATACTGGTGATAAAATGATAGGCACTCTCACAGATAATGAAGTCTATGTACAGATAATCTCAGAACATATACACAGTGACATCTATATGGCAAGATTAGCTAAAATATATGAAAAATCTTTTGAAAAGAAAATTAGTATAAACAGCCTTCATGAAAAGAAAAACTTTATTCAGTAACAGGGGGAAAAATGTTTAAAAGAAGCAGTGGTATATTAATGCATATAACTTCTCTTCCAAGTGAATATGGAATAGGAGATTTTGGAAAAAAAGCATATGAATTTGTAGATTTTCTTGAAAAATCTAAACAGAAATTATGGCAGATACTCCCAATGGGGCCTACAGGATACGGGGATTCACCTTATCAGTCTTTCTCAGCTTTTGCAGGTAATCCTTATTTCATAGATTTAGAAGAATTTATAGAGCTTGGATACATAGATCATAATGACCTCTTGCCTTTAAGAGAAATAAACTATGAAGATAATCTTGATTATGAACAGGTAAATGAAAGAAAAACTAAACTTTTAAAAAATATTTTTGAGATTTTCTGGAAAAAAACAGAAAAAAATGATGAAATAGAGGAAGACTTCAAAAAATTTAAAACAAAAAACGCTTACTGGCTGGACAGCTATGTTTTGTATATGGCATTAAAAGAAAAATTTTCTGGAAAGTCATGGCAAAACTGGCCTAAATGTTATAAATATAGAAATTTAAAAAAATTTGAAAAAAATGATGAAAATTTGAAAAAAAATATGGATTATTTTTCTTTTGTGCAATATACTTTCTATAAACAATGGTTTAAGTTAAAATCTTATGCTAATTCCAAAGGAATTTGCATAATTGGAGATATTCCTATCTTTGTAGCAACAGACAGTGCTGATACTTGGAGTGAATCAAAAATATTCCAATTTGATAAATATAAAAAACCAAAAAGAGTTTCAGGATGTCCTCCAGACTATTTTAGCAAAGATGGTCAACTGTGGGGAAATGTATTGTATGATTGGAAATATCTTAAAAAAACAAATTATGACTGGTGGATAAAAAGAATAGCTTACTGTTTTGAAATATATGATATTGTCAGAATAGATCATTTCAGAGGATTTGAAGCTTATTGGAGTATTCCGTCAAAAGATACTACTGCTGTAAGAGGACACTGGGAAAAAGGTCCTGGAATGGATTTTTTCAGAACTGTTGAAAGAAGATTAGGAAAGCTTCCAATAATAGCTGAAGACCTTGGCCTTCTTACTGAAAGAGTAAAGAAGCTTTTAAAGAGAAGCGGCTTTCCTGGAATGAAAGTACTTGAATTTGCTTTTGATTCAGAAAACAGCGACTATCTACCACATAAATATGAAGAAAATTGTGTAGCATATACAGGAACCCATGATAACAATACTGTGACTGGATGGTATGAAACTATCTCTCCTGAAATTAAACATTATTGTGATGAGTATTTAAAAAATTATCTCAGTAAATTTGGGAGTGATTACTGGCTTCCTATTAATCTTAGATTTATTGATGCAATATGGGCATCAAAAGCTAATATAGCTATAGCTCAAATGCAGGACTTTATTGGTTTAGGAGAAGAAGGAAGGATGAATGCTCCATCTACATTAGGAAAAAATTGGAAATGGAGGCTCAATGAAAAATATATTACAGATGAATTATGTGATAATATAAAGACAATAACTAGAAAATTTAAAAGATAGACAAATTATTAAAGGGAGAAAATATGAAAATTGAAAAAAATGAGTTAAAGAAACAAATTGAAAAATATGTAAAAATAAGTTTTGGTAAAGATATAACTGAAGCTAATGAATTTGAAATCTATAGAGCTTTAGGACAGTCTATTATGGAAGAAATCGCTGAAGACTGGTATGAAACAAAAAAACTTTATTCTCAAAAAAAACAGGCTTTTTACCTTTCAGCAGAATTTCTTATGGGTAGAGCATTGGGAAATAATCTTATTAATCTTGGATTATTAGGTGAAGTCAAAGAAGTATTGGCAGAATATGGTATTGATTATAATAAAATAGAAGATGAAGAAGAAGATTCTGCTTTAGGAAATGGTGGATTAGGAAGACTTGCTGCTTGTTTTTTAGATTCTCTTGCTACTCTTAATCTTCCTGGACAAGGATATGGTATCAGGTATAGAAATGGTATCTTTAACCAATCATTTAAAGATGGATATCAGGTAGAAAAACCTGAAACATGGCTTAAATATGGGGATGTATGGTCTGTTGAAAGACCAGCTGATGAAGTTATAGTAAGTTTTGGAGATGAAAATGTAAGAGCAGTTCCATATGATATGCCAATAATAGGTTATGGAACTAAAAATATAAATACTTTAAGGCTATGGGAAGCTCATTCTATAATAGACCTTGATCTTGGAAAATTCAATCAACAGGATTATCTTCATGCTACTCAGGAAAAAACTAGAGCAGAAGATATATCAAGAGTTCTTTATCCAAATGACTCAACTGATGAAGGGAAAAAATTAAGATTAAAACAACAGTATTTCTTTGTATCTGCATCATTGCAGGATATTTTAAGAAAATTTAAAAAAATACATGGAAGAAATTTTGATAAATTTGCTGAATTTACAGCAATTCAATTAAATGATACTCACCCTGTTATAGCTATTCCAGAATTAATGAGATTACTTTTAGATGTTGAGGGAGTGTCTTGGGAAAAGGCATGGGGAATAGTTGAAAAAACTTTCTCATATACTAACCATACTATATTGGCTGAGGCACTTGAAAAATGGTGGGTAGGACTTTATGAGCAAGTTGTTCCAAGAGTATATCAAATAACTCAGGGAATAAATGATCAACTAAAAGGATTCCTTGCTGAAAAGTTTCCTAATGATCCAGCTAGACAAGGAAGAATGGCTATTATACAAGGAAATATGATTCATATGGCATGGCTTGCTATATATGGAAGTCATACAATAAATGGAGTTGCTGCTCTTCATACAGAAATTCTTAAAAAGAAAGAATTAAAAGATTGGTATGAAATATACCCTGAAAGATTCCAAAATAAAACTAATGGTATAACACAAAGAAGATGGCTTCTTCAATCAAATCCACAACTGGCAAAGCTTATAACTGAACTCCTTGGAGATAAATGGATTACTGATTTAAGCCAGTTAAAAAGATTAGAAGAATATGTTGAAGATGAAGGAATTTTAAGAAGAATTTTAGAAATCAAACACGAGAAAAAAATAGAATTAGTTAATTATTTGAGAGAAACTCAAGGGATAGAAATTAATCCAAATTCTATATTTGATATGCAGATAAAAAGACTTCATGAATATAAAAGACAGCTTTTAAATATATTCCATGTTATAGGTCTATATCATAAATTAAAATTAAATCCATCTATGGAATTTAATCCAGTTACTTATATCTATGGAGCAAAGGCTGCTCCAGGGTATCTTATGGCTAAAGGTATAATCAGACTCATCAATGAAGTTGCTCAGGTCGTAAACAGAGATCCTGATATAAATGGAAAATTAAAAATAGTATTTGTTGAAAACTATAGAGTATCAGTAGCAGAAAAATTATTCCCAGCAGCAGATATTTCTGAACAGATATCTACAGCAGGAAAAGAAGCTTCTGGAACTGGAAATATGAAATTTATGCTGAATGGTGCTTTAACTATTGGAACTCTAGATGGAGCTAATGTGGAAATAGTAGAAGAAGCAGGAATAGAAAATAACTATATTTTTGGATTAAAAGTTAATGAAATAGAAGAAATGAGAACAAAGGGATATGATCCTCATGTTCCATATAACAATATTCAAGGATTAAAAAGAATAGTTGATTCACTGATTGATGGTACTTTCAACGATCTTGGAACTGGAATCTATGGAAATATTCATAGATCTCTTATGGAAAATGCTCCTTGGCAACAAGCTGACCAATACTTTGTATTAGAGGATTTTGAATCTTACAGAAAAGCTCAAAAGACTATTAATAAAGAATACAGAGATAGAATGGGATGGGCTAAAAAACAGCTTATGAATATTGCTAATGCAGGAAAATTCTCATCTGACAGAACTATAAAGGAATATGCAGATGAAATATGGCATATAGAACCAGCTAAATTATAGACTGGTTCATGTAACATCTTTGTTATCAAGGAGGTGGCGTTTTAAAATGGAGAGAGAACTAGATGTGTATCTTTTTCATAGAGGAGAACACAGAGAAGTATATAACTATATGGGAGCACATTTAAATAAAAATTCAGTTATATTCAGAGTATGGGCCCCTCATGCTAAATCAGTTGCTGTTGTTGGAGATTTCAATGAATGGACTGGTTATAACCATATGATGAAAAGAATAAATAATGAAGGCATATGGGAACTTGAAATACCAAATCTTAAAAAACTGGAAAAATATAAATATAGAGTAGAAGGTGCTGATGGAAGAGTGGAAATGAAAGCTGATCCTTATGCCTTTTATTCTGAAATGAGACCTAATACAGCTTCTATTATCTATGATATTCCTAAATTCAAGTGGGCAGATAAAAGATGGCTGAATAAAAGAACTACTGGATTAGATAAACCAATTAATATATATGAAGTGCATTTAGGTTCTTGGAAGAGAGGAATCCATGGAGAATGGCTGAACTATAAAGATTCTGCTATTATGCTTGCTGAATATCTAAAAGAAATGAACTATACTCACATTGAGATAATGCCTATAAATGAATATCCTCTTGATGCTTCTTGGGGATATCAGGCTACTGGATATTACTCAGTTACAAGCAGATATGGAACGCCAGAAGACTTTATGTTTCTTGTAAACCTTATGCATAAAAATAATATTGGAGTCATTTTAGACTGGGTGCCTGGACATTTCTGTAAAGATGCTCATGGACTCTATAGATTTGATGGAACTCCAACTTATGAGTATTTAGATTCAAGAATTGGAGAAAATAAAGAATGGGGTACTTGCAACTTTGATGTTACAAGAAATGAAGTTAAAAGTTTTTTAATATCTAACCTTACTTACTGGTTCAAAGAATTCCATATAGATGGTGTAAGAATGGATGCAGTAGCTAATATGCTCTACCTATCATATGGAAAAGATGGAGAAGATGATTTAAGAAATAAATATGGTGGAAAAGAAAATCTAGGTGCTGTGGATTTCTTTAAAGAATTAAATTCTGTTGTGCATGATGATTTCCCAGATGTTCTTGTAATAGCAGAAGACTCTACTGCATGGCCTAATGTTACTAAACACCCTATTGATGGTGGACTTGGATTTGACAGCAAATGGAATATGGGATGGATGAATGATACACTTAAATATTTTAGTATAGATCCTATATTCAGATATCAACATCATGGAAAGCTGACTTTCTCATTTATGTATGCTTTCTCTGAAAATTATGTACTCCCTCTATCACATGATGAAGTAGTACATGGTAAAAAATCAATAATTGAAAAAATGCCTGGATATTATGAAGATAAACTAGCTCATACTAGATCTCTTTATTCTTATCAAATAGCTCATCCTGGAAAAAAATTAAATTTTATGGGAAATGAATTTGCTCATGGGCTTGAATGGAGATTTTATGAATCTCTTGAATGGCATCTATTAGAGCAAAATACTGGAAATAAAGAAGTACAGGCTTATGTAAAAGCTTTAAATACACTTTATCTTGAAGATAAATCTCTATGGGAAGACAGCTGGGATACATTTGAATGGATAGAACATGAAAATTATACTGAAAATATGCTTGCCTTTCTAAGAAAAACAAAAAATTTCAAAGAACATTTAATAGTAGTCTTTAACTTTTCTGGTGAAGACAGAAAAAAATACAAAATTGGAGTACCAGAAAATAAAATATATAATGTTATCCTAAACAGTGATGACAAAAAATTTGGTGGAAAGGGAACTGCTAAAAAGAAAACATACAAACCTATTGACAAGAGCTGGAACTATAGAGAACAGCATATAGAATTGGATATCCCTAGAAACACAGTAATTTTTTTAAAAACTGAAAAGGTTGAAAAGAAAAAAGGAGGAGTAAAGGGAAAAGGGAATGGGAAAGAAGCAGTAATAGAAACAACTGTAACAAAATCATCAACTAAAAAAGAAAATAAAAAGTTAGCCAAATAGTATTACATCAAATATTAGGAGGAAGTTATGAAGAAAAAACAAATAATAGCTATGATACTGGCTGGAGGACAAGGAAGCCGTTTATTAGATTTAACTGAAAAAATAGCTAAACCTGGAGTTCCATTTGGTGGAAAATATAGAATCATAGACTTTACTTTAAGTAATTGTTCTAACTCTGGAATAGATACAGTAGGAATACTTACTCAATATGAACCTCATATCCTTAATGATCACATTGGAAGAGGATCACCTTGGGACTTAGATAGAATGGATGGAGGGGTAACTGTACTGCAGCCTCATACTAAAAAAAATGATGAAGGTGGATGGTATAAGGGAACTGCCAATGCTATCTATCAAAATATTCCATTTATAGATAAATATGATCCTGAAAATGTTTTAATTCTTTCAGGAGATCATATATATAAAATGGATTACGAAAAAATGCTTAAATTCCACAAAGAAAAAGATGCTGATGTAACTATTGGGGTATTTAACGTTCCAATGAAAGATGCTCCAAGCTTCGGTATTATGAATGCTAATGAAGATTATTCAATATATGAGTTTGAAGAAAAACCAAAACAGCCAAAGAGTACTCTTGCATCAATGGGAATATATATTTTTAAATGGAGTGTATTAAAAGATTATCTCCTTGAAGATGAAAGAGATCCTGCTTCAAGCAATGACTTTGGTAAAAATATAATACCTAATCTACTAAATGATCATAAAAGATTGTTTGCATATCCGTTTGAAGGATACTGGAAAGATGTTGGAACTATTGAAAGTTTCTGGGATGCTCATATGGATCTTTTAAAACCAGATAATGAATTAAATATTTTTGATAAAGACTGGAAAATCAATACTCGTCAAGGAATTTATCCTCCTCTGTATGTAAGTGATGATGCTGTAATTACAACTTCACTGGTTGACAAGGGTTGCGAGATAGAAGGTGTAGTTAAAAATTCTGTCATTTTCCCTGGTGTAAAAATTGGAAAAAATAGTAAAGTCATCAATTCTGTAATAATGCAGGATACAGTTATTGAAGAAAATGTTATTATAAACAAAGCAATTATAGCTGATGAAGTAGTTATCAAGAAAAATACAGTTATTGGAGATGATACTGAAATTGCTGTTATTGGTCATGGAAGAATAATAAAAAGCGAAGTTATAAAATAAGCTTACAAGGGAGGACTTTATGCTAAATAATTATATGGCTATAATATTTTTAGCCGAATCTCTAGATAATATCAGATCTCTTACTAAAATGAGACCTCTGGCATCTGTTCCAGTAGGTGGAACTTATAGAATAATAGATTTTGCTTTATCAAACTTGGTTAATGCTGGAATAAGAAATGTTGGTATTTTTGGTGGAAATGAAGATATGAATTCACTTACTGACCATATTGGTAGAGGTACAGAATGGGATTTAGATAGAAAAAAAGATGGTATATTCATTTTCAAACAAATGGCTGACTCTACTTATTCAACTAATGTAAAAAGAGTTAAAAAGAATATGGAATATTTCTTCCGTAGCAAACAACAAAATGTAGTTATATTAAGTTCTCATATGGTATGTAATATTGATATTGCTGATGTTGTAAAAAAACATGAAGAAAGTGGAAAAGATGTTACTCTTGTATATAAAAAAGTAGACAATGCAAATGAAAGATTTGATAATTGTGACAGTGTAAAAGTTGGAGAAAATGGGGAAATATTAGGAATTGGACAAAATCTTTTCTTTAAAAAAGATGAAAATATTTCTATGGAAACTTTCATTATAAAAAAAGAACTTCTGATAAAATTAATATGTGATGGAATTCAAGATGGAGCTTATTACACAGTAAAAGATCTTATCTCTAGAAATGTAGCTAGATTAAGCATAAATGGCTATGAATTTAAAGGATATTTGGCTTGTATAAATTCAACTAAAGAATATTTCGATTTCAATATGGATCTTCTGAACAAAGAAACTAGAGATGATATATTTAATAAAGATGGAAGAAAAATATATACTAAAACAAAAGATACTCCCCCATCAATGTTTAAAGAAAAAGCTGAAATAGTAAATTCGGTTATAGCTAATGGATGTATTTTAGGTGGAAAAGTTAAAAACTCTATTTTAGCTAGAGGAGCTACAGTTGAAGAGGGAGCTATAGTTGAAGACAGTATCCTTTTGCAGGACAGTGTTGTTAAATCTGGAGCCGTATTGAAAAATATAATTGTAGATAAAAATAATGTAATCAAATGTAATGAAAGACTAAGTGCTTCTAGAAATTACCCTTTAGTTATTGAAAAGAGCATCAAATGGGATAAAGAACACTACAGAGATCTTTTAGAATATCTAAAAGGTAAGGGTAGAGATTAGTTCTTCATAAAGGAGTGATGAAGATGAAAGTACTTTTTGCAGCAGGAGAAGCATGGCCTTTTGTTAAAACAGGAGGTCTTGGTGATGTAGCTTACTCACTGCCAAAAGCATTAAAAAAAGAAAAAATAGATGTGAGGGTAATATTGCCTAAATATAGTGCTATTCCTGATAAATATAAGGAAATGATGCAGCATTTAGGAGATAAACAGATATGGGTGGCTCATCATAATGAATATGTAGGAATAGATTATTGTGAACTTGATGGTATAACTTACTATTTTGTTGATAATGAAAGATACTTTAATAGAAGCAGAATCTATGGTGAAGGTGATGACTGTGAAAGATTTGCATTCTTTTCTAAAGCCATCATAGAAACATTCTATATCACAGGATTTGAACCAGATATAATCCACTGTAACGACTGGCACACTGGATTGGTTCCTATCTACTTAAAAGAAAGAGGAATGTATAATATAAAAACTATTTTTACTATTCACAATTTAAGATTTCAAGGTTTCTTCTATAATGATGTAATAGAAAAAACTTTAGAAATAGATAGAGGAAGATATTTTGTTGAAGATGGAATCAAATATTATGATATGATTTCTTTCTTAAAAGGTGGAGTTGTATATTCTGACTACATCACTACTGTGAGCGATTCATATGCTGAAGAGATAAAAACTCCTGAACTTGGTGAAGGATTAGATGGACTATTCAGAAAATTTGATTATAAACTGAAAGGTATCGTTAATGGAATAGATGGAACTGTATATAAGCTTCCTAGAAAAGGAAAGAAAAGATTGAAGTCTGAACTTCAAGAAAGCTTAGGCCTTAATCAGGATCCTGATGCTCCTTTAGTTTCTATTATCACTAGATTAGACAGACAAAAGGGAATAGATCTGATTATAGACAGCTTTGACAGATTAATGAAATTAGGTATCCAGTTTGTCCTTCTTGGAAATGGAGAGCCTAAATATGAAGATTTCTTTAAATGGAAAGAAAGACAGTACCCTGGAAGAGTCTGCTCATATATTGGATTTAATCAGCCTTTATCTATGGAGATATACAGTGGATCAGATATGTTTCTGATGCCTTCTATCTTTGAACCTTGCGGCCTTTCTCAAATGATTGCTATGAGATACAGCTGTGTTCCTATTGTTAGAGAAACAGGTGGATTAAAAGATACAGTCACTCCTTACAATGAATATACTGGAGAAGGAGATGGATTTGGTTTTAAAAATATAAGCAGTGATGAATTATACAAAACTCTGGAATACGCAATTTCTATTTATAAAGACAAAGATAAGTGGGAAAAAATTGTAAAAAGTGCTAAAGCTAGAGATAATAATTGGAATACATCTGCTAAAAAATATATTTCACTTTATAACGAAATTACAAAATAGGAGAAAAGGGAGAATACTTACAAGTAAACTCCCTTTTTATTATTTACTCAAAATTTTCTCTATCCATTCCTGATTATCCAAATACCATCTTATTGTCTTTTCTATTCCTTCATCAAAAGATGTTTCTGGATACCACCCTAATTCTGTTACTATCTTTTCTGGGTCTATTGCATATCTTGCATCATGACCCAGTCTATCCTGTACATAGCTTATCAAATCATATGATATATTTTCCACATCAGTTTTTAATACTTTTCTGTACTCTGGTTCCTCTTTCATTATCTTAGCTATAGTATCTATTGTTAGTTTTACTATATTTATATTCTTTTCTTCATTAAAACCGCCAATATTATATACTTCCCCTAATCTTCCACTATTTATTACCATATCCACTGCTTTATTATGGTCTTTTACATAAAGCCAGTCTCTTACATTGCTTCCATCTCCATATACTGGCAGTTTCTTGCCTTCCAGTATATTTTTTATAATAAGTGGTATCAGCTTTTCTGGAAACTGATATGGTCCATAGTTATTTGAACATCTTGTTATATTCATTGGAAATTTATATGTTTCTGCATATGCTCTTACTATCATATCGCTTGATGTTTTTGAGGCTGAATATGGTGATCTAGGATCCAATGGTGTTTCCTCTGTAAAAAATTTATCTCCATATGTTTTCAGATTCTTTCTTCCTTCTGCTACTTTCTTTACTCTATCATCAAGCACAAGCTCTTTTGCTTCTGTATAGTCTTTTGAAAGTGAACCATATACCTCATCTGTAGATATATGTAGGAATTTCTTTCCTTCCTTATATACAGGATATCCATTTTCATCTCTTCCTATACTCCAGAATTTCTTAGATGCTTCCAACAGGTTTTGTGTTCCCAATATATTTGTTTCCAAAAATATCTGAGGATTTGATATACTTCTGTCTACATGAGATTCTGCTGCAAAGTTTACTACATAATCTATTTCATATCTGGAAAATATATCTTCCACCAATTCTCTATTGCAGATATCTCCTTTTACAAAGTCTACTTTTTTAGAATCTATTTCCTCTTGTATATTTTCAATATTCCCTGCATAAGTCAATTTATCTAAAACTATTATTCTTATGCTTTTATCATATTTCTCAAGCATATATTTTACAAAGTTTGTTCCTATGAAGCCTGCTGCCCCTGTTACAAGATATGTCTTCATCTTATATCTCCTCACTTATTTCCATTAGATATTTTCCATATTCTGTTTTTAATAATGGTTCTGCAAGCTCTACTAATTCTTTCTTAGTTATCCATCCATTTTTGTATGCTATCTCTTCTATACAAGCTACATAATTCCCTTGTCTATCCTGAATAGTTTCTATAAAATTAGAAGCATGAAGTAAATTTTTGTGAGTTCCTGTATCAAGCCAGGCAAAACCTCTTCCTAAAAGATTAACTTTTAAATTTCCTTCCATTAAATACAATTTATTTAAATCTGTTATTTCTAATTCTCCTCTTTTACCTGGTTTTAATCCTTTAGCTTTTTCTATTACTGTATTATCATAAAAATAAAGCCCTGGTATTGCATATTTTGATTTTGGTTTTTCTGGCTTTTCTTCTAAAGATAGAACATTTTTTTCTTTATCAAACTCCACTACTCCATACTCTCCAGGATCTTTTACTAGATATCCAAATATCTCTGCTCCTTTTTCTAAACTAGCTGCCTTTTGTACTTTTGGTGAAAATCCCTGTCCGAAGAAAATATTATCTCCCAATACTAAAGCTACATTATCTTTTCCTATAAATTTTTCTCCTATTATAAAAGCTTCTGCTAATCCATTTGGTTTTTCCTGAACAGCATACTCCATTTTTAATCCTACTTTACTTCCATCTCCTAACAACTCCTTAAAACAGTCTATATCTCTTGGAGTTGAAATTACAAGTATTTCTTTTATTCCTGCCAGCATCAAAACTGATAGAGGATAATAGATCATAGGTTTATCATATACTGGAAGTATCTGCTTTGAAACACTTCTAGTTAATGGATGAAGTCTTGTTCCACTTCCTCCTGCTAATATTATTCCTTTCATCAGTAACTCCTTTATTTAATATTATAAATATATTGTTTATAAACTATTCCTCTTGCTCCAAATCCTTCTTTTTGAAAAATCAATCCTTCATTTAAAAAATTTCCATTATCTTCTGTTGAAGTTCCAAAATCAAAGTATTTTTTATCTTTAAATTCTATTTTTATTAAATATTCAAATAAAAAATCTAATGCTGATATTTCTTTTCCTCTTTCATTAGCTGAAATATATTGAATATGACATATTTCTTTCATTTCATATACTACAATCCCTCCAACTACATCTTTATTTTCTAAAACTACATATAGTTTTATATTTTCTGGAAATGTTCTCTTTAAATATAATATTTCATCAAGATTATGAACTGGTCTTGCTTCATGAGTATTTTGCAAATTTTCCTCTAATAATTTCCAAAATTCTTTAAAATTTTCATCTTTTTTTATTTCTAATCCATATCTTTTAGCTTTACTTATACTACTTTTTCTAGATTTATTAAATTTAAATTCTTTATCTAATTCTATTGTAGAGGCAATCCCTAATGAAAAAATTTCTGCTTTTTGTTTAAATAAAGCATATTCATCTTCTTGACTTGGATAACTATGGTATATATATGGAATATTTTTATAAATTACTTTTTTTATTCCAGATTTTTTTAATTCATTATTTAATAGTTTAAAATATTCTAAAACATCTACCATTTTTGAATTTTTATCAAGAATTAGTCCTCCATATGTTAATCCTCTATGAGTATAGAATATTTCACCTTTTACAGTTCCAGGTATCAATGCTGATATTTTATCTTTTTCATCAAGAAATATATATGAATGATCTGGAAATCTATCTGAATGATACTCCATATAATCTCTATTTAAGAGAAAAGTTCCATTTTTAGAAATATTAATAAATTGGTTCCATTCCTCTTTATATTTATTTTCATATTTAATTATTTTCATTATTTCTCCTGATTTATGATTTTATAATAACTTTATTCCTATTTTATTTATTATTTCTTTTGCTAAATACTCATTTCCACTATTATATAATAACATAATTTTTTTAAAATAAGATATCCATCTTTTATTTTAATATAGACACCTTCATCATCAATATTTAACACCCTTCCTAAATGACTTTTACAGTCACTTGGATGAAAGCTAAAATCTAAAATTTCATATTTTATTCCTTTAACTTCAATATATGGTAGTGGATATGGTTTTACTAAAGCCCTAAAAAAACTTTTTAACTCTTCAATATTATTTTCAAAGTTTATTTTACAATCTTCTATATTTCTTTTTCCTACCCAAGAAGCATCTTTTTTATTTTGTTTAATTGGAATAATTTCCTTTTTTATATATTTTTCTATTATTTTAAAAGCATTTTTTTCTATAAACTCATTAAATTCTAACATATATTCTTCTGAAGTTTTTTTCTTATCATTTTCTACCTTATACTGATAAATTATATCTCCATCATCTATATATTCACTCATTTCATGAATTGTTAAACCTAAATATTTTTCATCATTAATTATTGCCCAAACAGTTGAATGATATCCTCTATACTTAGGAAGTAATGAATAATGAATATTTATTATTTTATTTTTATTCAATAGTTCCTTTTTTATTATTTTCTTATATCCTGCACAAATAATTAAACAATCTTCTAGATCTTCTATTTTACTTAATAATTTTATTCCATCAATTTTTGTTTTCTCTAACAATTTAAAGTCTTCAGTGAATATTCCAAAATCTTTATTTTCTTTAACAAAACTATTATATAGGGCTACTGCTCCCCATCCATCACCAGCAAGAACTATTTTCATTTTTCCTCCATTAAATATATTAAGAATATTTATTCATTTTTTCTATAACATAATCTATTTCTTCTTTAGTCATCCCATTATATATAGGCAAACTGATAACTGTTTCAGCATATTTTTCAGCTATTGGAAAATCTCCTTTTTTATATCCTAAATATTCATAAGCTTTTGATAAATGTGGTGGTATTGGATAATGTATTACTGTTCCTATTCCATTTTCTTCTAAATATTCTTCAAATTTATCTCTATTTTCTACTCTTACAACAAATAAATGCCATACATGTGTACAATCTTTATTGATTTCTGGCAAAATTAATAATGAATTTTTTATTTCTTCTAAATATCTTTTCATTATATTTTCTCTTTCAGAATTAAGTTCTCCTAAATGAGAAAGTTTAATACTTAATAATCCAGCTTGTAATTCATCTAATCTTGCGTTATAACCAACTTCTACATGATGATATTTTTTTTCACTTCCATAACTTCTTAACAGTTTTATTCTTTTGTATAACTTCTCATCATTGGTAGTTATTGCTCCTCCATCACCAAAGCAACCTAAATTTTTTCCTGGATAAAAACTAAAACACCCAATATCTCCAAAACTTCCAACTTTTTTTCCATTATACTCTGCTCCATGTGCTTGGGCACAATCTTCTACAAGTTTTAAACTATATTTTTTACACAATTCTAATACTTTTCCCATATTAGTTGCCTGCCCATATAAATGAACCACACAAATAGCTTTAGTTTTATCTGTTATTTTTTCTTCTATTTTATCAACATCAATATTATAATATTTATTTGGTTCTACAAATATTGGTGTAGCTCCGTTCATTGTTATAGCCATAACAGTTGCTATAAAAGTGTTAGATTGAACTATTACTTCATCTCCATTTTTTATATCCAAAGCTCTAAAAGCTAATACCAATGCATTAAGTCCATTATCTATTCCTAAAGAATATTTTGTTCCTATATATTTTGAAAATTCTTTTTCAAAAGCTTCAGTTTCTTCACCAAGTATATACCAACCTTTTCTTAATATTGATAATGCTTTCTCTTCATATTCACCTTGATATTTTTTATACTGTCTTTCTAAAATACTAAATGGTACCTTCATCATTTTTTCCCTCCCACTTTAAATATTCTTCATAATCTCTTATATAATCATTTTCATTATATACTTCTGAGGCTGCAACGCATAAAATACTTCCCTCTTTTAAAGAAATAAATTCTCTCCAATATCCTTTTTCAACTACAAGTATCTTAGTAGGATCATCTAAAATATATGACTGTTTTTCTCTTCCATTTGTAAATTCAACTTCTATTTTTCCATAGGGGCAAAACATTACCTGCTTTAACTCTTTATGAGCATGAAATCCTCGCCTGTTTTCTTTTGAAAATTCATATATATAATAAATTCTTTTTATATCAAAATTTATATCCTCATTTTTTTCAAAGAAACTTAAATTTCCCCCATTAGTA
>ERZ791682.632-NODE-632-length-16809-cov-2.37096_pt1 | contig 16809 bp, 16 predicted proteins | sample MGYA00509958_ERZ791682 | MGnify/ENA primary metagenome ERZ791682 (study PRJEB30046, sample SAMN00715194) | human gut metagenome | study: EMG produced TPA metagenomics assembly of the A metagenome-wide association study of gut microbiota in type 2...
AGTATTTACAAGAAGCATATCTTCGGTTAAGTCATTTGAAAATCCTCTTATTACTCCTCTTAATACTTGCGATGGAACTGAAAAGACAACATATTTTATTCCTTCAAGAAGCCCTTCTTTCTCATATGTAACATTTAAATTATCTGGAAATTTTATTCCAGGTAAATATCTTTTATTTTCTCTTTCTTTTTGTATTTCTTCAGCTCTTTCTTTATTGAATTCCCATAAAGTAATATCATAACCTTTTCTAGCTAGTACCAATCCTAAAGCTGTCCCCCAGCTTCCTGCTCCTATGATTACTACTTTTTTCATGCCAATCACTCCTTATTTAAGCTTAAATTTATTTTCTGTTCCTTCCATAAGCCTTTTGATGTTAGTTCTATGTCTATATACTACAAAAACTCCTATTAAAGTAGTCATTATCAGAAGAGGTGTTTTCCCTATTCCATACCCTACTGGACTCAATGCTGTAAGAATTGGTAATGCTATTGCTGCTACAATTGAGCCTAAAGAAATATATCTTGTAAAATAAACCACTAAGATAAAAACTATAAGTAAAGCAAGAGTTACATTTGGTATTAAGAAAAGAAACACTCCCAAACTTGTTGCGACTCCTTTTCCTCCTTTAAAACGAAGAAAAAAAGAAAGTGAATGTCCTACAATAGTTAAAACTCCTATCAGCAACAACATATCTCCAGTTACTCCATATCTGCTGGCTATAAATGGTGGTAGAAATCCTTTCAATGCATCTGCTGCCAATACCATCAGACCATATTTAGGTCCCAGTACTCTATACGCATTTGTAGCTCCTGGATTTTTGCTTCCATGTTCTCTTATATCTATTTTTTTAAAATATTTTCCAATCCAGACACCATTTGGAAGTGCACCCATTACATAACCTAAAATTAAAAATAATATTTCTTTCATAATTTCTCTCCTATGTTTATATCTCTTCTGCATTGTACAGACTTCTATTAATTTTTAAATAGATTTTTTCTTATCTTAAATTATATCATATAAAAAAAGAAGTATAAAGCTAGAATTCAAAATTCTCTATATTTTGTACATAAAACTTCATTCTATCAAAGTTTTTAATCTTTATATTATACAAATTTATTTCAATAAAAGTCAGCTGTATATTTAATTTAAAAATATAATTAAACATATAAAAAATAGCTGCCCGTAAGCAGCCATTTTATATATTTAACTATTTTCCTTTTTTCTTAGATTTTGCAGCTTTTTTCTCAACAACTGGATTCATTTTTTCTAATAAATTTTTTCCAGCTCTAAATTTAGCAACTTTTTTAGCTTCTACTTTCATAGGTTTTTTAGTTTGTGGATTAACACAAGTTCTAGCAGCTCTTTCAGCAGCTTCGAATTTTCCAAATCCTATAAATGACACATTTTCACCTTTTACCAAAATTTCTTCAAGAGTATCTATAAAAGCTTTTGTAAGTTTGTCAGCTTCTACTTTAGTTTTTATTCCAGCTTTAGTTCCAAATAATTCTACAAATTCTTTTTTTGTCATTCCTATCACTCCCAACTATTTTATATGATATTGTGTTCCTACTACTATTACAGTAGCATTTTTTTTCAATAAACTCAATACTTTTCGTAAATTTTTTTATTTTTTTTTCATAAATATCGTTTTCAATATAAACACTAAGAAAATTACAATGATCAAATAGTTCCATATATTACCATTTTTTTCAAAATAAATATCAGATATTGTTTTGTTTTGAAGCTTAGATTGATCAAAAGGTAAATTATAAGCTGTTGCTATTCCTTTTAGGTTTAGAAGATAAAAAACTGGAATTTCATCTTTTAAAAATTTTCCTACTAACCCTCTTTTCATATTTGTATTTTTATCTAAAATTACTTTTGAATTTACTATAATATCTACACTATCTCCAATTGATAAAAGATTGCCTCCTATATTTACAAAGGCTTTTATTTTATTATTACTTTCTTTTACGAAATAATTATATCTTTCCTCTATATTTTTTTCTAAATTTTCATTATAAAAAAATTCGAGTCCATATCCTTTGTTTTTCTCTATTATTTTTTCTTTTATTTCATCTTCAAATTCTTTTCCAATATCTCTTATCCCTCCCAAAGAAAATCCTCTGCTCCTATTTTGAATCATTCCCTTAGAAAAAAGATGATTTTCCATATCAAGATATGTAAAATTTTCAATATTTCCTCCATATGTAGAAGCTCCAACTGAATTTACCATTATCGCATTCAACCCAAGAGTATCTGCTGCTGCTATTAAAGATAAATTTAATGCAGGAAAAGAACTTGAAAGATTGGCTGCTATTGTATCTCCTTTTTTCAAGCCTTTTTCTTTAAATAGTTTTACCATAAGAGCTGCAAAATCAGGATTTGTACTTGTTCTTTTACTTTCAAGATTTCCCAGAGTAGTTGTTATTTCACTCCATTCTTCTCCAATAAGCCCAGTTTCATTAATATCAAAACTTTTATCTATCTCTATTCCTCTTCTTATTCTTTCATTTTTTATCTCTGCACTCATATTTTTCATTTTTGTAGAAGCTTCCATCATTTCTTTATAATAAGGACTTTTTACTTTTATTTCTTTACTTTTTAACCCATATTGGATAAAAATAAATAATAAAGCTACTACTGCAAGTGTTATATTATTAATCTTTTTATTCAATTAGCTCCACCTGCCTTGTAGATAACTTCTACTACAGCTTTTATAAATATTGAAAGCATCATAAGAGAAGACACAGTTCTCACTACTCCATGTTTCTCCATTTCCTGTGCCATTATTCCTGGAATTATTACTCCAATTACACTTCCACCTAAAATATAAATCTCATATTCATTTACTACATAGATATTGAAATATTTTAATATGAGCCTTATTATAAAACTTATCATAATACATAGTGCAAATTTTCTTCGTCCATAAATTATAGTGTAGTTAGATATAAACTTTACTATAAGAAAAGTTAGTATTCCAGCAGCTATAGTCATAACTATTCTTTGAGGTGTATTTATATAAAAAGCTATATATGCTGGTACAATTAAACCTCCAGGAGATATTTCTGTAATTTCATAAAATATTATACTCAATATGATACCAAATATTATTATGTCATTAGCCATCTATTATCTCCCCCTTGTTCTCCAGATAGTCTACTAATTTTTTTCCATGTCCACATATATTACCAACTGCAAAAATGAGTATTCCATCTTCTATCTCATCAAAATATTTTTCATTTTGTAATATTTCTATTTTATTTTCATCTACTTTATTTTTTAATAAGTATCTTTTAAAAAGATCTCTATTTTCTCCTGAAACTACTATTTTATCAAATTTACCTTCAACATTTTTTACAAATTTTATGTACTGCTCCCATCTGCTTACTCTATCTCCTCTGTTATTTACTAAAAGATATCTTTTATTTTTCCAGTAAGGTCTTTTAGATATTCTCTCTAAAATTATATCTGTAGAATTTGGATCATTTGCAGCCATAGCATTTACAAAAAACACTTCATGTCCCTTTTCATTTTTATATGCTAAAGTTTTTAAACAACCTGGGTCTTTGTGATACTCTCTCATTCCCTCTAAGGCTTTTTCTTCACTTATCCCTATATATTTACATACCTCTACTGCTAAAGCCACATTATTAGCAAAATCAATCTCCCAGTATTGGTCTTTTTCATTTTTGTTTATAAATGCTTTAGAATTTCTTTTTTCAGCTTTTCTTTTAAAAAATTCAAAATATTTTTTATCACTTGTGAAAAAAGCTCCATTCTTTGGAATTGTGTTAGAAAGGGATTCGGCTATCTCATCTAAAGTTTTCCCCATTTCGTCAAGATGATCTTCTCTTACATTAGTAATTACTCCAATGTCAGAATCCAATATTTTATTTTCACATATATGCTGTAACTCTGGTTTTACAGCCATACATTCTAAAATCAGAACCTCTGCTCCTTCTTTATAAGCCCAATTTATTGCTTTTATCTGCTCTTTTATATTTGCTTTCCCTCTTCTATTTATTTCTTTTTCTTCTCCCAAAATAGAAATAGTCCTAGGAGATGTCCCAGTAGTTTTTGTGAATGTCTTATAGCCACCAGCACGTACTCCCGCATCTATAAGCCTGGAAACTGTTGATTTTCCCCTGATTCCATTTACATGGATGACATATTTAAAAGTTTTTCTCTGATTCAAGGCTCTTTTTTTCTCAAAAAAAAGATATCCAATACAGATAAAACATAGTATAAGAATTATTTTTTCCATAATTTTACTCCATTTTTAAATATTTTAAGGTTTTCTTAAAAACAGTTTCATATTTTTCTTTTCTCACTTCTACTGTATCTTCTCTAGAACTTTCAATTGTTATTACTGAAATATTCATTTTTTCCGAAACTTCTCTATTTAAACTTCCTTTTTCTGCCCCTTGAAGAGGGATAAACCCCTCTTCAAGTAAGCTGAATATAAGTTCTGGATATTCATCTATTATATTTTCTTGAAAAATCAGGGCATTTCCAATGTAAAAATTTGGATCTTTATTTTCATCATAATTGTAATAGGATTCATGATAGTCCAATATTATATTTGGTTTGTACTCTTCTATTACTTTTGTAATTTCCTGAGCTATTTTAGATGCTCTGTCATTATTATTCTGAAAAAAAGATCTGTTTAAATCCTGCATATAATATTCAGTTCTATTTCCGTTTTTTACTGCCTCTTTATTTGCTTCTGGAATTATTATAAGAGTTCCCTTTGAAATTTTATATTCTGCAAGCTCTTTAGCCATTTCTATTCCAGATATTTCATCACCATGTATTCCACCAATTACCATAACTATTGGCTTTCCCCTTCCAATTTTAAAATAATCAATTTCAGTTAATGAAACTTTTTCATTTGGATAGCATATAATAGAATTAAAAATAAATATAAACAAGATTTTTTTTATCAAATTTCTACCCCTTTTTGACTATTTTACCTCTTTCAGATATTGTCCTACACCATTTTCAAGAAGTTCTGAATAAGATGGAACTCCTCCCATTATGATTTCTTTTTCAGGTTCATTTTCACCCATTACTGTAACAAGTTGAACAACTCCTGTCAAGTGTCTTCCTACTCTTTCCTCTAAAGGATGTCCATTTTCATCATAAGGAACAAATAATCTTCCTAACTTTTGAGCTTCTACATATCTTGGATCTTTTCCTGTCAATACAAGAGCTTCATCTGTTCTTCCTCTAAGTCTTCCTTGAGCAGCATTTGCTGATTCCATAAGCACAGCATAAGTATCTGTATAATCTCCCAATTCTCTATGAGTGAGTCCCCTTAAAGATACTGGAGATGGTTCTAATCCAATTGCTATATCATCAAATTCCATATTCATAACAACTTGTGATGTTATTGGCATTGCTCTTTCATGAGATACTATAGCATTTATTACTGGATATTCAGGAGATGCTTCATGAAGATCAATAGTCATATCTATTTTATTTTTTCTTATCATTTCTGTTATTGCATAAGCCATTTTCTCTGTATAAGTTCCATCAGGTCTTCCAGGATATGCTCTATTGATATTTCTAGTTTCATTTCCTGAAAGCTGTTGTCCAGATGCTGCATGGATATATACATCAGGATCAGGCCATTGATCTAGAGGGTTAGTTGCTCTTGAACCATATCTAAACCATCTTTCTCCATATGGAGTTTTCAATGTAAATCTTTGTGGTGATCCTTCTTGAGGGTCATTATGTGTAAGTCCACTTCCATTAGTTCTTGGAAGAATATATACAGTTCCTTTATCAACTTTCAAGTTCTCTATCATAAGTATCGCTGTCATATATCCTGAAGGTTCATTTCCATGAGTTCCTCCTAATACAAGAACACTTCCACCTTCTTCTTTTCCTTGAAGGATATAGACATCACTATCACCAGAAGTTCCTTTTAACGCTGGAAGATAATCACTTAATTTTTGCATTGAAGTTACTCCTTCCCCTTTTACTATAGGTTCTGGTTCCCTCATTTTTAAAAATTCTTTTCCTGCTAGAAATGCAACAATCAGAGAAAGAAAAATCATTGCAATTCCTGTTCCTCTATTTCCTTTCATTTTCTTTCCCCCTTATTTTATCATTAATATTCTCAATAATAGAGGAATTATAACAAGAGCTGCATTTACTTGTTTCATCAAATCTTTTTCCTCTAATAGATTTAAAACAACCATTACTAAAACATATAAAACTAAAGCTAAATATATATACATCATCATATTTTTATCACCTCATCCTAGTATATAATAGAACCTAATTGGTTAGAGAAGATTATCATAATTATAGAATAAACTATGATAACTACTGCTGGAACTGCTGCTTTTCTTAGTACAGGAGTATAATCTTTCATTCCCACTACCTGAGCTGCAAATATTCCTGCAAGTGCTGTAGGAGGCATCAAATCTCCAAGAGAAGCTATAAATGATATAGCTGAACCTGTAATAATCTGATTTTGTGATAAAAATACCATTAAGAAAGGTACTCCAAGAACTGAAGCTGCTCCAAATGATGATACGGCTCCAAATAATGGTATAGTTACAGCCATTGCAATATATATCAAAGATGGAGGAAGACTTAAACTGTTTACAACAATATATCCTCTCACTCCTGTCAATGTCATTACTTGAATAAACATTCCAACTCCCATCAGAATTCCCATTACTGGGAGAGTTTGATTAACTGCTTCTTTTGAAACTTTAAAAAAGTTTATTTTTTTACCACAGAAAAGTCCTGATATAGCACTCAATATAAATATTAAAGGCATTCCCAAACCAAATAGGCTTGGAGCAACTTTATCCATAGTCATTAAAAACATTGCTATAATGATAGGTATATACAGCTTCATTCCATATTCATCAATTGCTGTAAAATCTATTTCATTTTTTATCTCGCTATAATCTATTTTATTTACATGTTTTAGTCCAAGATACAATACTGAGAATATTGCTACTGGTACTGTCAATAATAATAGTGGAATAGTAAACCCAACATAAGGCATATCTATTCCTCCACCTATAATCATAGCTGGTACATTAACTGGAGGAGCTATCATACCTAATATTCCTCCAAGAGCTATGATAGTAGCTGTTTCTATCATAGGTATTCCTATAAGCATCAATATAGGGGCAACAATACTTCCTGCTGTCAATACAGATGCTGTTGATGATCCAGTTATCATTCCTGGAAACATTGAAATAAACATTAACAATACTAATAAAAGCCATGGTGTTTTATGAAACTTACGGATTATTGAAGCACTTAAAGCATTCAATGTCCCTATCTCTTGAATAACCTTCATAAAGATCATAGCTGTTGCTATTACAAGAATTGTATCAATATATCCAAAAGTTCCCTCAATTAAGTGTCTTACAGGAATACCTTTTCCTGCTATCAGTGTTGCTGTTATAGATGATAATACCATAGCTATACTCACTGGTAATTTCGCTGCAAAACATGCAATCATAAAGACAGCTACCATAGCTAAAAACAATATAAGTTCAAGTGACATATCTTCTTTCCCTCCTTTAAATAATAGGGGACAATGTATTGCCCCCTATTAATCAAATTATTCAAATGCTTTCTTCAAAGGTTCTACTGCATTAGTAATCTTTGGAACTGTATCCATAGGAATATTCTTTTCAGTTGACATCTTTGTAAATAAACCGTCTTTATTTCCTTCTTCTACAATGATTAAATAATCTACATTTGGTGCTGCTGCATTTACGAATTTGTCAGATAATTCTCCTCTTCTTGCTGCTCCACCAATGTGCATTCCAATTATTTTTATTCCTTTATCTCTTGCACCTTTTATTAATTTAGCAGTTCTGTCAAGTTCATCTTCAACTTTTATTCCAGCTGCTCCAAGACCTTTTGAACTTCCTCCAATAGCAAGTATTAAAGTTTTTTCATTTGTCAATCCTTCTGCTGTTATTGATTTGTCAAAGCCAGATTCTAATCCACCTTTTTTTAATAAAGCCTTTACCATTTGTACATCAGCACTTTGTCCTACTGAAGTAAGCATTATTGGTTTCTCAAATTTTGCTGCCATTGCTGCCATTGCTGTTAATACAAACATCAATACTGTTAATAATTTTTTCATTTTATTTATTCCTCCTGTATTTTATTATTTTTTTCTTAATTTAATCACTTTTTTAGAATCCAAGAGCTTTACCATCTCTTCTAGGATCTGCTCCTCCTCTAAGTTTTCCATCTTCTCCCATTGTTACACCTTGAACACATGGATATTCAAACCATTCTCCTTCTTCTACTACTGTATGTCCCATAGCCTTTAATTTTGCTATAACAGCTGGATCTATCCTTGTTTCATATACTAATTCTTGATAGTCATCATGAATTCTTGGGAAGTTTATTGCTTCTTGGATATCCATTCCATAATCAAGAACAAGACTTATTACCTGAGCTACTCCTGTTATTATTCTAGTAGACCCTGGAGCACCTAAACTCATTACTGGTTTTCCATCTTTTAATACTATTGTAGGACTCATTGAACTTAAAGGTTTTTTACCTGGTTCTACTGAGTTAGCTTTTCCATGTCCAGTATCAAAATCATCCATTTCATCATTTAAAAGTATTCCAGTTCCTTCAGCTACCACTCCTGATGCAAAAACATCATTGACAGTTTTTGTAACAGCTACTATATTTCCTTCTTTATCAACTATTGAATAATGTGTTGTATCTTTTGATTCATTCCATTTCCATGGATTTCCTGCCAAATAATCTTTAGATTTTTTCATATCCAATTTTTTTACAAGTTCTTTTGCATAATCTTTAGAAATTATTCCATCAACTGGAACATCTACAAACTCTGTATCTCCACAGAATTTTGCTCTATCAGCAAAAGCCATTTTAATTGCTTCTGAGAATAAATGATAGTATTCTGCTGATCCCGGTTTTATATTTTTCATGTCATAGTTTTCTAAAATATTAAGAATTTGAATTATATGTGCTCCCCCTGATGAAGGTGGTGCTGATGTTATTATTTCATATCCTCTGTAATGTCCTACTAATGGATCACTCACTCTTATATTATAATCTTTCATATCTTCCATAGTTAGAGGTCCTCCAGCATCTTGTGCTGACTTTACTATTGCCTCTGCTATTTCTCCTTCATAAAAAGCTTTTTCTCCATTTTTCATTATTTTTCTCAAAGTATTAGCTAAATCTGGATTTTTCAATACAGATCCTACTTCAAATGGAAGCCCTCCATCTAAATATATTTCAGCTGTTTCAGGATATTGTTCTATCCTTTCAAAAGAATTTTTCATATCTCTATTTAAGACTGCTGATACTTTATATCCATTTTCTGCCAAATCAATTGCTGGTTGCATAACTTTTTCTCTTGACATAGTTCCATACTTTTCTAATGCATATAACATTCCTTTTACTTCACCTGGAACTCCTATAGATTTTCCACCAACAACTTTTTCATTTCCTATTACATTTCCATCTTTATCTTCTTTCCACATATCAGGTGTTGCATTTTTAGGTGCTATTTCTCTAAAATCTATAAATTTAGTTTCTCCAGTCTTAGCAAAACGGATTACCATAAATCCTCCTCCTCCAATTCCAGAAGATTGAGGCTCGCATATTCCTAATGCAAATCCAGCAGCAACTGCAGCATCTATTGCATTTCCACCTTGTTTTATTATCTCTACCCCTATTTTTGTTGCTTCATATTTCCCAGTTGAAACAACTCCATTTATACCTGTTGCATCTCTATCACTTCTTAAAATATTTCCTGCTGCATCATAAGGAACCCACTCTTTTGATTGTTGAACTACTGAAGCTGTCCCTTTAGCCCCTAAATTTGTTTGAGTAGTTGTACATGCTGCTAATGATAATGATAATGCTGCTATGACACTTGCAAAAAAGAATCTTTTTTTCATTATTCTTCCTCCCAATTTATTTATTTATTTTTATAAACTGCTTCTGAAACTTATTTCAGAAGCAGTTTTCATAACTTACATTTTTATTTAGAATGCTGCTGCCTGCCCATCTCTTCTTGGATCTGCTCCACCTTGAAGAGTTTTTGTATCATAGTCCATCATAATTCCTTGTACTCCACCAAAGTAATTATCATAAGTTCCTCTCATGTTAATCTCATGTCCCATTTCTTGTAATTTATTATAAGATTCAAAAGACATTCTTCCTTCAGCATTTAATTTTCCTGATTGGAATTGAGCTATTCTTGGTGCATTGATTGCTTCTTGGAGAGTCATTCCATGATCAATTACATTACTTATAGTTAGTGCCACTGCTGGTATAATTCTTGTAGCTCCTGGAGAACCTATTGTCATAAGTGGTCTATTTTTAGGATCAAGAACTAGAGTTGGTGACATACTGCTTAGAGGTCTTTTTCCACCTTCAATAGAGTTCTTCATATTTTTTTGTGGAACAAAATCATCCATTTCATTATTCATCATTATTCCAGTTCCTGGTACTACAACTCCAGAACCAAAGAAATAGTTAATAGTTTGAGTTACCGCAACCATATTTCCATCTTTATCCATTACAGAAAAGTGAGTTGTACTCCCACTTTCATATTTACTTGGATCTCCAATTTTCACATCTTTTCCAGCTTTTTCTAAATCTATTTTCTTAACAAGCTCTTTTGCATATTCTTTAGATGTAAGACCTTTTAAAGGAACTTTTACATAAGCAGTATCTCCCATATATTCTGCTCTATCTGCAAAAGCCTGTTTCATACTTTCAGCCCATACATGCCAGCTTTCAGGAGTATTGTCTCCCATTGCTTTAAGATCATAATTTTCCACCATATTTAAAAGTTGTACTATATGAGTTCCTCCAGAACTTGCTGGTGGACAAGAAATAATAGTATAATCTCTATATTTTCCAACTACTGGTTCTCTTTCTTCAATTGTATAATTTTTAAGGTCTTCAACTGTCATAAGACCACCTTGTTTTTGAACTTCATCAGCTATTTTCTTAGCTATTTCTCCTTCATAGAAAGCTTTTTTACCTTCTTTTGATATTTTTGTAAGAGTTGCTGCTAAATCTTTGTTCACAAGTCTGTCCCCAGCTTCATATGGTAATCCATCTTTTAAATATACTGCTGATGCTGCATCAAATTTAACTAATTTTTCATAGTTGTCTTGAATTATTCCTTCTAAGTTCTTTGATACTATTATTCCTTCCCCAGCATGTTTTATAGCTGGAGCCATAACATCTGCTCTTTTCATAGTTCCATATTTCTCTAATGCTGTTAAAAGTCCTGCCACTGTTCCAGGAACTCCTGAAGCCTTTCCTCCAACAGTTATTTCATCATTTACTACCTTTCCATTTTCATCAAGTACAAACATATCTGGTGTTGCTTTAGCTGGAGCCTTTTCTCTGTAATCTATGACTACTGTTTTACCAGTCTTAGCCATTCTGATTAGCATAAATCCTCCTCCACCAATTCCTGATGCATTAGGTTCAAATACACTGATAGCAAATGCTGTTGCTACTGCTGCATCCACTGCATTTCCACCTTTTTTCATTACCTCTACACCTATTTTAGATGCTTCTGGATTAGCTGCTGCTACTACTCCGTTTTTTCCTTCAGCATGTCTTCCATAAAGATTGTCTGGATTAGCTGCACTAGATACAGTAAAAATACTTACCATTAAACCAACTAATACACTACCAACTTTCATAAATCTCTTCAACGAAATCATATGTTCCCCCTTTTTTTTATTTTTTTTGTTCTATTTTAAAATGTTTTTATCTTTTTACCTACTATTAAGTATATTTCAAGATATTAAAAAAGTAAATCTTATACTTTTATTTCTCTTTTTCCTCTTTTTCCTCTCATCTTTTTTCTACTATTTTTACTTAAAATATGGTATCATTAATTTAATTTGTAATCATAAATAGAATTTAATGATTTTTAGATTTAAGGGGAATGATCATGAAAATTTTGGGGAAAAAATTTCATATTCAAATTCATAAAACAGAACTTTCATTGGGAATACTCATGGTATTAATAAGTATCGTTCTACCAAATTTTTTATTATATAAAAATTTTGATATTTACGATTCACTAGAAAAAAGTATAGATTTCTGGGATAAAGAATATCTTCTTCATGCAGCTTTTGGATTAGTTTTTCTAAATACCATAAAAGCATTTCCAATATTTTTTTCTGTTTTCTTACTTATGGATTCTATAGATATTGAAATAAATGGAAAATTAAATAATACTTTGAAAGTCATCTTTGGAATGGTGATAATTCAAATAATTTATTTTATAATCTACAAAGTCTACTATGATATGGAGTATTATTTTGGTAAAGTATCAATACTTGAAATGATTTATCTTGCATTTCATTCAAGCAATCGTTTTAAAAATATCAATTTATTTAAAAGAAATATTGTTCTTCTTTTAGTTTTTACTGGTATTCAATGGCTTGATATTACAAAATACTTTTCTGTATTGGATTATAAATCAACTGGAGAAATATTTTTTGACTTGAAGAATATTTCATCATTAATGGAAGCTGATAACATTCTAAATTTAATTGGTTTTTTATTTTTTATACTTTTCTTTATTTTTTCTATAACTTTACTTCTTGTATTCTTTGAACAGGAAAGAAGGCAAAATATATACGAGAAAGAAAAAGATATGACAAAAGCTCTTTCAGATCTTAAATTACAAGAAGTTGAAAATAGATATCTAAAAGAAATTCAATATTTAGTTCACGATTTAAAGACTCCATTATTTTCTATTGGAACTCTTATTGAAATACTTGATATGCAGGAAGAAAATGAAAAGAAAAAAGATTATTATAATAGAATTGAAAAATCTTTAGAAAGATGTAATATAATGGTATCTGAGATTTTAAGGGATACTCATAAAAATCCGATTGATATAAATAAGGTATTTAATTTTATTCTTTCCTATCTATCTACACACAGATGTATTGAATTTTTAACTTATAATAATTACTGTACTGGAAGAAAAATAAAAGTTAATAAAATAGTTTTTTCAAGAGCCATAACTAATCTTATTATAAATTCTTATGAAGCCTTTACTGAATATGAAAATAATAAAATTGAACTTACTGTAAAAGATTATAAAAAATTTATACTTATAAAAATTGAGGACTATGGAAAGGGAATGTCTGAAAAAGAGTTAGAAAATGCTTTTATAAATGGTTTTTCAACAAAGAACTCCAGTGGAGTAGGTTTGAATTTTGTAAAAACAGTTATGGAAGAACACAAATGTAAAATATTTATTAAAAATAGAAAAAATAGAGGTATTGGAGTATATATTATTATGCATGGGGAGGTTTTAGAAAATGAAAAACAAAATTCTTATTATAGATGATTCTAAGGATATTATTTTTGCTATCTCAGAATTTTTTCTCATGAAAGATTGGGAAGTATATACTGCTCTTTCAATGGAAGAAGCTTTAAAAATAGTAAGTACTAAGGAGCTTGATATTATAATAATTGACTATCATATGCCATATATAAATGGAGTCCTTGGAGTAAAATTAATAAGGCAGATGAATGAAGATGTATCTATAATAGCTCTTACTATTGAAGGATTGGAAAATATTGCTGAAGAATTTTTTCTTGCTGGAGCTGATGATTTTGCTATAAAGCCTATTAAAGTTCTTGATTTATATTCAAGAGTAAATGTTCATCTTAACAAGAACAAAACTAAAGAGCCTTCTCCTGAAGTTTTAACAGTAAAAAAAGAAAAATATGGAGATTATAAAAAAGGTATAAGTGTAAATACTATTTCATTAATAGAAAATAAAATGAAACAGATAGATGCTTATACCACAATTGAAGAAATATCAGAAGCTACTGGTCTTGCTTCTCAGACAGTAAACAAATATATGAATTACCTTGTTGAAATAGAAATGGTTGATTTAAAAATTATTTATGGAAAAATTGGAAGACCCAGAAATGAATATTACTGGAAAAAATAAAAGAGCCCTTTAGGCTCTTTTACTATTTTTAAGCTTTTTTTCATATTTTTTCAATTCAATTAAAGCCTCTCCAGAAATAGGTAAAATACACACTATATTAATTACAGTCATTATTCCCAATCCAAAATCTGCCAAAGACCAAACAAAGAAATTTTGTTCTATTCCACCAATATAAACCATAAGAACAACTACTACATGATATACTTCTTTTACAATTGGTTTAGAACTTATAAAATTCATAGCATTTTTTCCATAATATGTAACACCTAATATTGTACTTAAAGAAAAGAAAAATAACACAACTACAGTAAATGGTATTCCTATCCATCCTATATGATTTTTTAACGATTCTTGAAAAAGAGTCATTCCAGAAAGTCCATTTACAACTTCTGTATCAGCTAATAAAATAACAAAAGCTGTTGCGCTACATATTACAAGAGTATCCACAAAAACACCTAGAGCCTGTACCATTCCCTGTTTAGCTGGCTCATCTATATCAACCACTGCTGCTGCATAGTTAGAATTTCCGCTTCCTGCCTCATTAGAAAATAAACCTCTTCTTACTCCCTGCATAATAATTCCACCAACTGCTCCACCTAAAAACTCTTTTCCTCCAAAAGCTTGGTAAAATACATTTCCAATCATTGCTGGAATTCCTGTTATATTAGTAACAATAACATAAATTACTACTATAAGATACATTATAGCCATCACAGGAACTATTTTATTAAGTGCCAATATTATTTTATCTTTTTTACTTTTTCCAAATATTATCAATCCAACAACAACAGCTAATATAACAGCTATTATTTTAGGATTAAATCCATAAGCACTAACTACTGATTCTGTTACTGAATTAGACATTACCTGTATAACTCCTATATAACATACAATAGATGCAACTACATATACAGCTCCAAGCCATTTCATATTAAGTCTTTTTTTTATTATCCAAGGAGTTCCACCTTGATATTCACCATTTTTTATTTTAGTTCTGTACATAACAGCAAGACTTGATTCAACAAAAGATGTTGATGCTCCAAGAAGAGCTACCAACCACATCCAAAAAAGTGCTCCTGGTCCTCCAATAGACACCGCTGCCACAACTCCAGATATATTCCCTGCTCCTACTCTGCAAGCTGTTCCTAAGAAAAAGGTTTCTAATGAACTGACTCCATCTCTTTTCTCATCTCCATTTCCCTTCAGTATCCTTACTATATCTCCAAATAATCTAAATTGCATAAACTTTGTTTTGAAAGTAAAATATACAGCTGTTCCTATCAACATAACAACTAATATATTTTTGCTCCACAACAAATTATTTACAAAATTAATTATTACTCTTATACTTTCCAAACTAATTTCCTCCTGACAATTTTTCTTAACTTATATATTAACATTATTTGATATAAATTAACACCTTCAAAATAAAATATTTTTTGTTCATATTTTTTCAATAAAATCCTTTATTTAATGTTGCTATGATAGATACATCTATATCAGATATGGTAGGTCTTGACCACATAACTTCTAAATACCCTGATGAAATGAGTGGAGGTCAACAGTAAAGAGTATCCCTTGCCAGAGCTTTAGCTCTTGAACCTAATATTTTACTACTTGATGAAGCTCTTTCAGCTCTAGATGCAAAAGTAAGAGAATCTTTAAGAAAAGAAATAAGATAAATTCAGCAGAAATTAAAAATAACCACAATTATGGTAACTCATGATCAAGAGGAAGCTCTTACAATGGGAGATAAAATTGCTATTATCAATGGTGGAGAAATTGTTCAGTTTTAGTTCTTTTTCTTGTTATTTCCATAATTTTTCCTATATTCAATCTTTTTATAAAAGCTTTTCAAGGAAAGAGCGGCAATTATATTGGTTTAAAAAACTTTGTTGAATATTTTAGCAGCCCAGTTACAGCAAGTTCTCTTACTAATAGTTTGGCAGTTTCTATAACTGTAACTATCTTTACAATAATTCTTGCTTTTCTTTTTTCATATGGAATAAATAGAAGTAATATGAGAGGAAAATCTCTTTTAAAAGGAATTGCTCTTTTGCCTTTATTTTCTCCAACTATGACACATGGTATTGCACTTATATATCTTTTTGGAAGGCAAGGGATTATAACAAAAGCTCTTAATCTTTCAATTTCTATATATGGATTCTGGGGAATAGTTTTTGCAGAAACTATTTTTATATTTCCAGTACTTTTTTTTATGCTCGTACTAGCTTTTGATTCAGAAGATTATAGAAAATATGAAATGGCAGAAATAATGGGAATAAGCAAATTAAAACAATTTTTTACAATAACTATTCCCAATATTAAATAAACTCTAATAACTTGCTTTTTCTCTGGTTTTACTTTGAGCTTTACAGACTTTGGAGCTCCAAAAGTAGTTGGTGGAAATTATAATGTTCTTGCTACTGATATATTTAAACAGGTAATAGGACAACAAAATTTCTCTATGGGATCAGCTGTTGGAATACTCCTTATAATTCCTGCTTTTCTTGCCTTTATATTTGATATTATCATCAAAAGCAAAAGCTCAAAAATAGATTCAAAGTCTACTAAATATATTATAAAAGAAAATAAAACAAGAGATATCTTTTTTAAACTTTTTAACTATATTCTAAGTTTAATTATAATATCTTTCTTTGGAATAGTTATCTTAGCCTCTCTTGTAAAAACATGGCCTTATGATATGACTTTATCTTTTAAATCATATAATTTTACAATAATGGGTGAAAGTATCTGGAGAATATTCGGGAACAGTATTCTTGTCTCAGTTTTCTCTGCAATACTTGGTATA